>Ga0315286_10001338_pt1 | contig 22280 bp, 25 predicted proteins | sample YL17G10_0_MG_FD_205038 | JGI IMG/M metagenome (GOLD analysis project Ga0315286, IMG submission 205038) | Sediment microbial communities from Yellowstone Lake, YNP, Wyoming, USA - YL17G10_0 | ecosystem: Environmental > Aquatic > Freshwater > Lake > Sediment | place: USA: Wyoming | collected...
TATAGAAATGCAACCTTCATGTGGGCTTCAGCATTAGTTCTTCTTGTTTCAACAATGGACAGATTCATAGACAGAATGGAAGCTATCTTCTTGCTTATGTTATTTGCATTTTACGTGCTGTACATTTATTACAGAACTGGAAAATCAAAGGAATATGTGTATCTTAAAACAAGACCAATGAATGTCCTTCTTTATCCGCTCGCGATATTTGCGGTAGTATTAAGCAGCTTTGTTGTCGTTGGATCATTGATACTCTTCGGGGGAAATTTACCAGTCTCTATAAACATCTTGGGTTTGGTTGCCTTTGGCCTGATATTCGGTCTACCAATGCTTAATGTGATAAAAAATGTATTTAGCAGCACAAAACTTACCTTTGATAGTATAATCGGAGTTGTTGTAGTGTCATTAACTCTTGTACCAGGGATAAGCGCATTGATACTGCCTATTGCTTACAATAATCTTTTCAAAATAGAAACATATCCAATCATATTCTTGAACATAGTCTGTCTATCATTTGCTATGTTAACAAGGGCGCGCAGAAGCATACATAGGAAAACAGGTTTTGCTTTGATAGCAGCCTTTGTGTTATTTGTCTTATTCTTGTTTTTGTTCTGAATAACAAAATTTATAAATGAACGATAACTACTATATGGTTACTACAGTAAGGGGTTAAATCGAATGAAATATGTTCCATTGTTAATTATCGCATTCAGTTTCTTAGTCTTATCTAGTGCATGTGCAGTTTCTATAACAAAAGATGTTCCTAATCTTGTAAAAGGCGGCGAAGCAACAGTTAAATTGATTGTTAGCAATAACGTAGACAAGTTAGACATCGCTGAATTCATACCTTCTGATTGGGTCATATCAAACTGGGTTGTTTCTGGGATACCAAAAGAAAATGTTGTAATGGAGAACTATGATGACTATGATTATCTTGGAAAAACCTACAACATGTATCACTGGAGTATTTCTGACCAAAGTTCAGATTTCAGCATAGAATACAAAATGATTCCACAGCAAACTGGAAAATTCAAATTCATAACATTGTGGTTCAGCCCAGATGGTTTTGACAGTGATGAAAAAACATTAACAGTCAATTCTGCTAAAACAAATTCTGGTGCGCCAATAACTGGTCTTTTTGTAGGACCTGAAAATCAACCAACAACCGAAAATAATCAAGTAACATCAGAAACTAATACTTTATCTGACGCTGTTAACAGCTTATTCTCTCAGAAATTCTATTAAGAATTAATCTGTATCTACTCTTGGAGCTAAAATAAAACTTAGCTGTAGCTTGTCAACAACTGTATAATCCAAACGCATTGGATAATCAGAAGCGAATTGAAGAGTCACATGATCTACATTTTTAGATGCTTTCAGCATTTTATCTATATAGTCTATTGAATATTTTGCTTTCATTTTATGTCCTGCTTCCAATGCTTCTGTTATATGTAAAGAACTTAAACTTGGAGAATCCTTTGTTAGCTCCATTTTTGTTTCGCTGGTATCGCCATGTGACTTTATAATAAATGATAGTGGCTCTGCTTCGAATATTACACAATCAGAAATCATCTGCGCATCTTTTATACCATCTTTCAGTGCGCCGGCAAGCATTGTTACTTTTGCCTTGAAGTTTAATTCAGGGACTTTTTGCACTGTTGCTGTTGAATCTATCAATGGCGACAGGAAATTTCTTGTGAAATCACCTTTCATTGTTATTCTTAATTTGTTGTCTTCAAGTGCAAGCGTGACATGATCATTTGCTCTTGCGCGTTTTATTATACTAACAAGATTGGTGACGCTAACAGTCATCTTGCTATCTTCTTTACAAGAATATTCTAAGAATGCTGTAGGAAGAATCCTGAATACTACCATAGCAACAGATGCTGAATCCATTGCTACAAGTTTCATCCCGTCCTTTGAGACCTCAAATGTTCCTTCTGTTATTAATGAAGAAACGGCGTCTAAGCTGTCTCTTATTATTGATACATCTTGCAAAGTTGCTTTAAACATTGTTCCACCACCAAATTAAAAATAAAAGGGGTATCTAATTAGACACATCCACCCATCATAGACATTGATAGTGCTTTATCAATGATTATGCCTAATACAAGGCCTATTCCAACAAGCAAAATTGCTCCTAGCGGGTCGGCATTAAAAGCTGCCATCAATGAAGCTACAATATCCAATCTAATCGCCTCCTGTACTATAATTTATAAATCTCATCTTATTTTTAAAGCTTAGTATGAATAAAACATTTGATTATTTAGCAAATAAATATGATATACGTATAAAGAAAACTATACCAGAATATCCTAAAATCTGCCACTATATAGCTAAATGTCTAAAGGGTTCTAATAAGATACTTGATGCAGGATGTGGTACAGGTACTATTGGACTTCTGCTTGCAGAACAAGGCAGCCATGTAACATGTATTGATGCTTCTCAAAAAATGCTTGATAAAGCTAAAGAAAAGGTAAAATGTAGAGATCTTGAGGATAAGTTCACATTTAAAAAAGTAAAAATAGAAGAGCTCAACTACAATAAAAAATTTGATGGTTTATCATGTAATTTCATACTTTATTTTACTAATCGCGAAGATGCAATCCATGCACTGATCAAATCAATCAAATGTAATGGTAAAATTGTGATAACAGACATATGTCCAACAAATTCGTTTAGGGATAAATTTCTTAAATATTTGTTTAAATTATCACAGTTTTTGAATGATTATCCAATTGCAGATTTCTGGTCGACGGAAGAAACGCTTAGCTTACTTAAAAAAGAGAAACTGATAAATTTAAAAGTAAGACAGATAAGTTCTACTGCGGCTGGATTTCCCATTGGTTTTACAGTTGGATTCCCTGTGGTAATTTTTACTGCAAAGAAGGCTTAGCTGAAATGTATTGTTGGTACAATTCTTTGTCAAGACCTGAAAAGTCTTGCACTATCTCGCCCTTGAGTTCAAAATCTTCGCCTTGGAGTGCTGGAGCGATTATGCCTATTGTTCTTACAAGTTTGCCAAGTTCTAAAACAGTAAAAATGTTCTCATCCAATAACACTCTTACCTTTGATTCTCCATCATCAATCACTATAGAATTTGTTGCAGCATCCTTTTCGACTATTGTTCCGACCACTTTCACGCGGATATCATCTTTAGAAATCGTGTTTATCTTTCTTTCGAAAGCAACATTTCTCTTTTTTCTTTCTTCATCTGCCATTAGGAATATTCCCTCCAAGAGTGTCCACATTTTATGCACTTGTAGAATCTTGTTGGTGCTTCATCAGCTGATCTTGTCTGTTCCATCCAATAATAAGCTTCCCTATGTCCACATTTAGGACATTCAATTTCCATCTTCGGATGTAACTGTGGTTCTTCTTTGCCAAACACGACTGCTTTTTTCTTTGTTTCGCTCTTTTCTCTTATCTTTTTTTCTTCAACTTGTACTGGGCCGTGCTCACTACAAATAAAGACAACTTCGTCTTTCTCTTTTTTTGGTTTTAAAATATTACCACATTTTGGACAAAACATATTCTCAACAACCCTTCTTACGTTTAAAAAGTTTATCTTATCAATTTTACATTGGTAGTATATAGTTTAGAGCAACTCTTGGAAGACCAAGATATGGAACATTCCATAGAAGTTTACCTTTTACTTCGCCGTAAGGTATATCCGTCTCTTTTATAGATATTTGAACATTAGCATCCCCTTTCGTAGTGTAATAAAAGACATTATTACTCTCTTTTACATACATAACTCTGTGTATAACTTGAACATTATCTGAATAAAATAATATTACATCTCCAGGTTTAATGTCTTCGGCTGAAACATTTTTTACAGCTATCACATCTCCAACATTTAAACCATCAAGATAAGGCCATTTAGCAACTTCTTCTGTTGAGAAATTGTGGAAGTTTAGCCATTCATTGAAAGTATGATTTGTCAAGTCAGTATGCTGCATTGATGTTGACACAACTGCAGCAATATCTGAATAACCTGTTAACATAAGCATGCCCGGAAATGCAACAAACCTAAGAACTACAAATGCAATTATTATAAAAACAGCATAACTCATAAGACTTTCCTCTTTCCAAAGAAAATTATATGCCTTTTTCAGACAATCTTTAACTGATGGCTTCTTTTTTTCTTCCATAGAAAATATCACCAAAGATGATTATTTATACTCTTCCTTTTGTTTCTCCAAGCACTATACCTGAACCAATTATGTGTGCTACTCTTATAGGCTCTGGTACGAGCGAGTGTGTTGCACTCAATTTTATCGCTTCTTCAGCAAATTTCCTGCTGAGGCCATAAAACTGGTAATATAGATTCATCTTATTGATTTTTGTCCCGTAGACTTTGCCTGCTTTCTGTATAAGATTAAATCTTTCTTCTGAATCTTTGAATCTTGAGAGCGCTTTTTTTATTTTTTCAAAATTTGGTTTTCTTCTTATGATAACAATTACAGGTAACGAAGTTTTTTTGCTTAATTTTTCCAAATCAATAACATTGAATCCGCCGACAGCAATGCCATTGATCATTATAATTCTTAGTTGTCCTTTATGCTTTGATTTGTTAACAAGTATGATTAATTTGTCAGTAGAATCATTGCCATCTTTTTTAATCAAGCATGAAAGAACTCCTTCAAGATATAATCCTGACCTGAAAACTGCGCCAATCACTAATACATTTTTAGTGCTTTTGCTAAAAGGAGAATCGTCAATGCCTATTATCCTTATTTCCGGTTTTATCTTTCTAAGAACCATAGTATTAAATTTTCTTTACTTGGGATACAAAATCATCTAATTGTTCACGTATTCTTTCAATTGCATCATTTATTGCTTTGCGCGAATTCTTCTTTGTGGTTCTTACTGTGAATATTGCTTCTTTTATCAACGGATGTTCCACAACATATCCAGCAAATTCTACTGACTTGTCTTTGAATAACTCTTTCTTAAGAAGATTGCCAATTGTATGTGTCTCGCCGATTACTTTAAACTTAATTTTATTGGCTTCTTCCTCTAAAACTTGTATTTCCATACAATTACCCATCAAAATATCGTTTTTAAACTTTTCTTTTATAAAGATTTAAAAATACATTGGAGTTATAGGATATCATGAATAGGAACAGAAATAGCAAAAAATCCGAAAGATTTGATTTTGATCCAGTAAATATAAAGATAACTCCATTTGGAGTATCAGCAACATATAAAGGAAACGATGTTGGCGAGCAGAATTGGGGCAAAGATCCGATAAAATGTGCTACCAATTATATGAAGAAGGGTATTCTCGCAAAAGAATTAAGCTCAAGCATAAATATACGTGCAAAACGTGAGATTGAAAGCATATTCGGCGAGGAGCTTGAAGAATTTGCATTAAAAAAAGGTTTTAAAGATAATGAGTTCAGAAATTTCTTACAAGAATTCATGATTGAGCTAACAAAACTCAAAATGAAGAGTGGTTTATCAAAGGACAAACTTATATCACAAGCAGTTCTCTTCACAGAAGAAGTTAATAAAACAATGAATATGTACTATGAAAGACTTTCAGAATGGTATGGTTTCTATTATCCTGAAGTTATAAAACAAATAACACATTTAGAGCAATTTGCAAAGCTTGTCGGAGAAAAACGAGACAAGGTTTCTAAAGAACTTAAAATTCCAGAAAAAAGCATGGGCTTCGATATAGAAGAAAACGATTTAGCAATGATTAAACAAGCTGGTGAAGAACTCGGAGCTGACATAAAGTTCAAGGAAAGGCTTGAATCATATATTGAGTCAGAAATGTCAAAGCTTGCTCCAAATCTTGCAAAAATTGCTGGACCTATCCTTGGAGCTAAGTTAATAGAAATTGCGGGCTCGTTGGAGAACTTAGCTAAGATGCCTGCATCAACTATACAGATACTTGGTGCAGAAAAGGCACTTTTCAGGCATTTGCGAAAAGGGACAAAACCACCAAAGCACGGAATACTTTTACAACACCAGTTAATGAGAAAGGTTGGTCCAAAAGACCGCGGAAAAGTTGCAAGATCACTGGCTTCAAAGATTGCAATTGCTGCTAAAGTTGATTTCTATTCAAAGGGCAAAGATCTTGTTTGGCAAGAAATAAACAAGGAACTTGAAGAAAGAGTCAAGAAGATAAAATAATGGAAATAATTCCTCATAAGAAATTCAAAGGTGTTTACTGGACAGATGGCAGTAAACTAGCCACGCTTAATCTGGTTCCTGGCTTTGCAGTCTATGGCGAGAAACTTGTTAGTTTCGATAATAAAGAGTACAGAACCTGGGACCACTACCGTTCTAAAATTGCTGCAGCAATTATGAAAAACATAAAGGATTTACCAATTCATTCTGGAGACAAGGTTCTTTATCTTGGAGCAGCAAACGGAACTACTGCTTCACATGTCAGCGATATCTTGGGAAAAGACGGTAAGATTTTCTGCATAGACATTGCACCAAGAGTAATGCGCGATTTGATTTATGTTTGCGAACATAAGAAAAATATGATTCCTATAATGGCTGATGCAAACAAAACTGAAGACTATGAACTCTTTGTTGACAAAGTTGATTTCTTATTCGAAGATGTCGCATCGCCAGACCAGGCAGAAATTCTTATTAAAAATGCTAAAAGATTCCTAAAAAAAGACGGTTATGCGATGATTGCTGTAAAAGCGCGAAGCATAGATGTCACAAGGGAACCTAAATCAATTTATATTGAATTTGAGAATAAAATCAAAGACGAATTTGTGATTATAGACAAGAAAGAACTTGATCCGTATGAGAAGGACCACATAGTTTTTTTGCTAAAGAGAAAACCTTAAAAATGAGCAAATTTGATTTATAGATATTCTCATAGTAACTTAGGGGGTATGTAGAAATGGCGAACCAACAGCAACAGCCTATCTTTATTTTGCCTGAAGGATACAGCAGGCAAATAGGGAAAGATGCTCAAAGAACGAATATAATGGCTGCAAGAATAGTTGCAGAAACAGTTAGAACAACTTTAGGTCCGAGAGGGATGGACAAGATGTTAGTTGATTCCCTTGGCGACGTTGTAATTACAAATGATGGTGTTACAATTCTTGAAGAAATGGAAATAGAACATCCAGCAGCAAAAATGATTGTTGAAATCGCAAAGACTCAGGAAGAGGAAGTCGGCGATGGAACAACCACAGCAGTTATTCTTGCTGGGGAATTATTGAAAAAGGCTGAAATACTTCTTGAACAAGATATACATCCCACAGTTATTGCTAAAGGTTACCAGATGGCTGCTGATAAAGCGCAGGAAATACTTGAAAAAATTGCTATACCTGTTAAAATAGAAGAGGATGAAGTGCTTGAAAAAATAGTATCTACTGCAATGTCTGGAAAGGGTTCAGTTGCAGTACGTGATTCTCTTAATAAAATACTTGTAAGGGCAATAAAAGAAGTTGCTGAAAAAGAAAATGGCAAGTATATTGTTGATCTTGATAATATTAAGATTGAGAAGAAAACCGGTGGCGGTATTGTTGACACAGAACTTATACAAGGTATAACTATTGATAAAGAAAGAGTCCACTCAGAAATGCCTCGTGATGTAAAAGATGCAAAAATTTTGATTTTGGATTCGTCTCTTGAAGTAAAAGAAACAGAGGGAGATGCACAAATAAGAGTTAATTCCCCAGATCAACTTCAGGCATTCATACAACAGGAAGAAAAGATAATGCGTGAAATGGTTGATAAAGTAAAGAAAACTGGCGCAACTGTTGTTTTCTGCCAGAAAGGAATTGATGAATTAGCACAGTATTTCCTTGCAAAGGCGGGAATATATGCATGCAGAAGAGTCAAGCAATCTGATATTGCAAAGCTTGCAAAAGCAACTGGTGCAAGAATAGTAACAAATCTTAGTGATACTTCAAGCAAAGAACTTGGATATGCAGGACTTGTTGAAGAAAAGAAAATTGCTGGTGAAGCATTGACATTCGTAAGGAACTGCAAGAATCCAAAAGCAGTTACAATTTTGATACGCGGTGGAACAGAGCATGTTGTCGATGAAGTAGAACGTGCAGTCGAAGATGCTCTTGGTGATCTCGCAGCTGTTATTGAAACAGGAAAGATTGTCGCTGGCGGCGGAGCTCCTGAAACAGAAGTTTCAAGAGAACTTATGAAGTACGCATTGGGCTTAAGCGGTCGCGAACAATTGGCTGTAAAATCTTTCGCAGAGGCACTTGAAATAATCCCAAAGACGCTTGCAGAAAACGGTGGACTTGATCCAATAGACATTTTAATAAACATAAAGACTGCACATGAGGAAGGTAAAAAATGGGCTGGTGTTGATGTCTCAACAGGGAAGATTATTGATATGTATCACGCAAACGTCCTTGAACCACTTAAAGTTAAAACGCAGGCAATAAAATCCGCCTCAGAAGTTTCAGTAATGATACTAAGGATAGATGATGTAATTGCGGCAGGAAAACTCAGTAGAGGCATGCCATCCGGCGCAGAAGGAATGTCAGGCGCTGGAATGTAATTTTTTTTAATAATAAGGCTTTTATACTTATTTAGATTACCTATAATTAAGGTGAGTAATGATGAAAAAAGAATCTAAAAAAGAGAATTTACCTGCTTCTTCGCTTAGAACATTTGAGAAAAAGTTTGAGTCTGTAGAGAAAGAACAAATTGGTGTTCTTGACAAACTTGAAGTAACTCTTGAAGAACTTTCAAAAAAGATTGATAATTCTGTAGATGTAAATATCAAACTTCAAATGAAAATCGCAGAACTTACTGCGAATGTTGCCGTTATAGCAGACAGCCTCAGACTTGGTAAAATAAAAGTACCTAGGATTGAAAATATTTCAGTTGTCGAAAAATCGCCATCAGTTGAAGAACAGATGTCTCCTTCGATAGAGTCTATATCAAACATTGGAAAAAGGCCTGATCTTACAGTTCAAATGAAGGAACTTGTTGAACAGAATAGAATGCTTACAGACACTCTTAAAGAGCTTGAATCACAGCTCAAGAAAACATCAACAAGGGAATCAATTAAAAGAGCCCTAGAAAAAAGCAGTTTGAAGTGAGAACCTTGAAAGGAATGACTCCTATTACTGCACTGATACTATTGGCTGCAATAATCGCCACAATAATGATTGTAATTTACTTCTGGTTGTGGCAAATATGAACAAATCAACAAATGTAACATACGAAAACATAAGCTTTGACATAAACGGCCGTAAATATAAAATTGTATCAAGCGCAATAAAATGGAACAGCAAGACTAATTCTTTAATGTATTATGTTAATGAACCAGATGTGAACCAAGATGATAGACTAGTTATAACGCAATTAAAGGAATTGTTATCAAAAAGCAATAAAAGAAATTTAAGCAATATTGGCGAAGTTGCAAAAATAAATGCTAATCTAAAGAAAAAACTTAATATTCAGACAGCAAGTGCTCAGGATGCCATTGTAAATTATTATGTTTATAGGGATATTTTTGGTTATGGAAAACTTGAAGGATTAATTTGGGATCCAAAAGTGAAACTCATATCATTTGACAGGATCGGTGCGCCTCTTATGATATTTCACGAGGATTATAAAATAATACCCAGCAATATAATAATTGCATCAGATAACGAACTTTCAAACTTAAAGCAACTTCTTAAAGACAAATGCGTATACAAAAATGAAAATAGAGAAATGTTGAATGGTAAAACCCAAACAGACGCAGTTTTATTCATAAACAAAATCACTGATACATTCACAATAAGAAAATTGAATGACAAAGTTTACCATCCTACTGCTCTAATAATGAAAATAGGCCTAGCAAATGTTGAGATGTTGGCATTTATTGAATTTTTCTTGAGGAACAAAGGTTCTATCCTTGTTATCGGATCGGAATATAGCAACAAGACTGAATTTGTGTCAGGTCTTGGATCAATTCTGGGGGATTCCAAAATTTTAACATTCGAAAATGTTCCAGAAATAAAATTGCTTTCTGAAAACTGGATTCCTGAAGTTTTGCCTGTTCATATATATACACAAAGTGACATAGTCGAGAATCTTATCAGACAAAAACCTGAGTATGTCATTGCCGATGGAATAGGTGGTAAAGAATTGAAAAAGATAATTAATGGTATCCCAAAACATTATTCTGGAATAATAACTCTTAAAGCATCAAGCATAGAAGAAGGTCTAGAAATTCTAACAAGTGAACCAATAAATCTAGACAGCAACAGCATGCCAAATTTCGATTTGATAATATTACTTTCGATGGAAAAACATGGACTCCGTTACTTACACAGAATAAAAAAAATTGTCGAAGTCATAGATTATATCACAGAAGATTCAAAATTAAAGTTAAACACTGTATTTGAATTGGATAATAAAAGAGATAAATTCATTCCTTACAAAAGCCTTCTAATCGAAAAATTTGTTAGAAAAACAGGAATGCACCCAAGTAAACTTGTTGAAGATTTAAAGAATTCTATCAAAACTTTTAGAAGATTAAGCAGATAAAAATTCAATTTCTGAACTGTCCAAACCTATTGTTTCTGCTATACTTAATACTTGTTTATTTTTTGATTTAAACATAAACCGCAGCATATTTATGTAATCCTTCTCTGCTGTTTTCAGGGAAGTGTGTGTAACCACTGAAACCTTTTTTGCTATTGACTTTATTATATGTCTATACGCTTTGGTTTCAAATAATTTCATTATCTTTGAGGGTTTGTTATATTTGATGAAAGATGTTTCTTTCTTAAGACCTGAAACAGAAACACCTGCTGTTGCAAGCAGATTCGCATAGTAAAAAAATCCCTGATATTGTCTCTTGTTTATTCTCCCTATGAAAACATCGCTTCTTGACAGTGCTTCATATGATTTGGATATTTCTTCAGGGGTTTTGTATGCATTTGGTATATTTTCTGAAATCCATAAGCTTGCTGTATCAAAATCCATATCCAGATTATCGAGCGCGGACAATATCTCATTTCTATTTTTTGACTGGAATATCTTTTGCATTGAACTAAAGATGTCTGCTCCATGATTTCTTTCTTCCAAGAGTTCAATGTCTTCCTTTGCCGCAATGCCATTGTCAATAACAGCATCTAAATCATTAAGAGCTGCTCTTACATCACCATTAGAATTTTTTGATATAAAGTCAACAACTTCCTTGTCAAATTTTATATTTTCTTTTTTTAATACATTTGTCAAAAAGTTATTAATGAAAAAGATAGGTAACTTCTTGAATTCTATTAGTTCGCATAGTGGTCTCAAGCTTTTTAATTTGGGCGACCAAACATCAAGTGCAATTATGATTATTGAGAATTTGGATATCTTTATGAGATTATTCAAAACAAAAATCTCATCTAAGGATTCTATGTCATCTATTAATATCAACTTCTTATTTCCGAATATGCTTGCGGTTGTAACAGCATTTATCACAGAATCTTTATTTTGAAATTCCTCCCAGCCAAGCTTTATAAGATCAAAATTCATTTCATCTGCAACTGCACTTACTGCTGATGTTTTCCCTGTACCACTTGGTCCGTACAATATTATTGCTTTCTTTGTTTTTCTGTCATCCAAAAGAAATTCCTTAATCTTCTGAACAGCAATATTCTGATTAAGTACATCAATTGCTCTTTTAGGAGCATACTTGTCTGCGAGAGAATTCATTATATCATTCCATTCTTTTCTAAAAGTTTCAAAAGCTTTTCAACGTCGAGCTTTCCAGAAGCCTTAATCATTTCCAGATCAGACACATCTGCTTCTTGATTAGAATTAAGTTTCGTGAAATATATCTCATCCAATGGGGCAACCTTAAAGTAACCTCTGCTGCTTTTTCCACCCATAAATGAACCGAAAACTTCTTTTCTTTCTTGATCGAACATTTTCGCTGGGAACTTAAGATTTTTCAATTGGTAATTAACAATAAAATCTTTATCATCTGGAATTGATAGAACAATGTCTAATGTTACATCACCGTATTTTGAAGACTTCCTTATTTTGATTACGTTATCCTTAACAGCATATATGATATAGTTTAATTTAAAAATCATCTCAAGTATCTTTGTTTTATTATCTGAAGAAATAACTATTATTGTATCAAGACATTGTTTCGTCCTCATCCCATGTGCAAGAAGAGCATAACAGCCAAATACACAATAATCGACTTTTATTGTGTCAAAAAGATTTCCTATTTTAGTTATCTCATCGAGATATTCTCTCTCAAGTTTTTGTTTGTCAATGAACATCATTTTACCTCTTTTTCTTTACCAGCATGAATTGTGCAAGCAGAGCTTCAATTTGAAGATATTCATCCGAGCCTTCGACAATTCTGAACTCATACTCTCCGACACGATCCATAAGCCATACTTTCGATTCTTCTGGAATATCTAATTCCCAAACATTTTTACCTATAAGCTTTACTGCATCCAAACCACTTAAACCATATTTAAGCATAACATCCATCATTTTACTTTTTGCTTTTATGATGTCACCGTTGATTGCATTGTGAAGTATTTCTGTGATTTCTTTTGGTTTTGCCACACCCGCAACAGAGTAAACTAATTCTTCGTTTATAACTTTGTCTAAAGATGATGCGCTTTGTAATACATTTGTAACGCGTCTTAAGTCTCCTTCACACGAATCGAAAAGCGCCTTTATTGCTGAATCGTCTACCATAATTCTTTCACCATCAGTTATTTTTGTCACATATTTTTTGACATCTTCGATAAGTAACGGTTTGAATCTGAATACAGCACACCTTGACTGTATTGGCGGGATTATTTTGCTCGAGAAGTTACAGTTCAATATAAATCTGCACGTATTTGTATAATTCTCCATCGTCCTTCTAAGTGCATGCTGTGCATCTCGGGTCAATGCATCTGCTTCGTCAAGTAAAATTATTTTGAATGGGACACCTGGTAATGGTCTGGTTCTTGCAAAGTCCTTTACTTTGATTCTAACCGTGTCTATGCCACGTTCATCGCTGCTGTTCAATTCAAGAAAATTCTGTCTCCAACTGTCTCCAAATAATTCTATTGCTACTGCAATTGCACAGGTTGTTTTACCAGTACCTGCCGGTCCTGAGAAAAGCAAATGGGGCATATTTGATTTCTTAACAAACGCCTTCAACTTGTTTACAATTGCATTTTGGCCTATAACTTCGTTCAGGTTCTTTGGCCTATACTTTTCAGTCCAAATTTCAAGCTCAGACATATCATAAATAAGAAAAGCGAGAAGCATAAAAAGGTTACCAAAGGAAAAAATTTATAGATGTATCCATCATCTTTATCCTTATGAACTATGAACCAAATGTGGTTGAGCAAAAAATTCTGAAATTTTGGAAAGATAAAAGTATTTACAAAAAGCAAAAAAATAAAGGGAGACATGGCAAAAAATTCTATTTCTTACAGGGTCCGCCGTATACTTCAGGAAGATTTCATGTCGGTCATGCTTGGAATCACAGCCTAAAGGACTGCGTTCTTAGATACAAACGAATGAATGGATTCGATGTTTGGGACCGTGGAGGATGGGACATGCATGGTTTACCTACGTCCATCAAAGTTCAGGAAAAGTTTGGTCTTGTAAGCAAGGACGACATTGAAAAATTTGGTGTAAATAAATTTGTCATGGAATGTGAAAACTATTCCAAGGAAATGATGAAAACAATGACTGAAGATCTAATTAAGTGGGGTGTTTGGTTGGACCATGAAAATGCTTATCAGCCTATCACAAAAGAATTTATGGAAGGCGTTTGGTGGTGTATAAGCGAAGCACACAAGAACGGCTACTTATACGAAGGCGACAAAGTTATGGCTTGGGACACAGAAACAGAAACTGTTGCAGCCAAGCATGAATTGGAATACAAAGAAGTTACTGAGGACTCAATTTTCTTGAAATTAAAAGTTGAGAATAAAGAAAATGAATATCTCATAGTATGGACAACAACACCTTGGACAATACCATTCAATCTCGCAGTGATGGCAAATCCAGATATAGACTATGTAAAAGTAAATGTTGGTGGTGAAGTCTGGATTCTCGCATCTGATATTGAAAAATCAATTTTTGATGTTCTTAAATTAAATCATGAGGTTACAGACAAAATTTCTGGTAAAAAGTTAGAAGGTATGTCGTATGAGCCTCTTCTTGGTGCAGAGATACCAATATTGAATGATTTCAAAAAGAATTACAATTGGGCATTTAAGGTTATTTTATCAAAGGAATACGTTGATACTACAACAGGCTCAGGGCTTGTTCATTGTGCTCCAGGGTGTGGGCCAGAAGATCAGGAAGTTGGTTCGAAATACAAACTGCCAACATTTAATGAAACAAATGCTAAAGGAATATTTTCGAAAAAAATGGGGAAATTCGAAGGAATGACTGCTCGCGTCGATGATCATAAGTTCACAGAATATTTCGAGCAGAAAGGCGTTCTTGTTGCAAAGATAAAATACAAACATGAATATCCATACCACCAAAGAACAAAGAAACCAGTTATATTCCGTGCAACAAAACAATGGTTTTTTGCTGTCGAAAATTTAAAGAAAAAAATGCATGAATGGAACAAAGAGATCAAATGGATTCCTGATTGGGCAGGTGGTAGAACTTTTGATGACTGGTTGAAAAATCTTAAGGACATTGGGATAACCAGACAGATGTATTGGGGGACTCCAATCCCGATTTGGCGATGTGGTTCCTGTAAAGAAATACTTATTTTTGGATCATTAAAAGATTTACAAAAATATTCCAAGATTCCATCAAACATACACAAACCATGGATTGACGAAGTAAAATTCAAATGTCCAAAATGCAAAAAAGGATTCATGTCCAGGATTCCCGATGTCGGAGATGTTTGGATGGACGCGGGGTGTACATCATGGATAAGTTTGTATTTCCCACAGAAAAAAGAACTTCTGAAAAAATATTGGCCAGCAGATTTCATTACAGAAGGTAAAGATCAAATACGTGGATGGTTCAATCTGTTATTTGATACATCTGCGGTCTCATTCGGAAAACTTCCGTTTCTAAATTGTTATATGCACGGTTTTATTACAGACATTGAAGGAGAAAAAATGTCCAAATCAAAGGGTAATGTAGTCTCTCCATATGACGTGTGTGGAAAATGGGGGGCAGATACGATGCGATATTACATGAACGCTGCAACTCAACCAGGTTTAGATATGAATTTTAATTTAAAGGACATAGAAACACGGTTCAAGAATCTATGTATATTTTGGAATACTGTAAATTTCCTTATTGATTTTGTTAAGAATTCAAAGATTTCTCTTAGGGGTAAGATGAAGCTCGATGTTGAAGAAAAATATATTTTGTCTAGAACAAACAAAACAATAAAACTTGTAACTGAAATGTTCGATAATTATAGACTAAATGAAATACCGGATAAGATAGAACAACTGTATCTTGACTTGAGCAGAATTTACATAAAATCTATAAGAGAAAAAAGCAATGAAGGTACTAACGAAGAAAAACTTGCAATTGTAAATACCATTTTTGAATGTTTGACATCAACATTGAAAATCTTTGCTCCTGTTGCACCATTCATAACAGAAGAGCTTTACCATCAAATGAGACAGCAGTTCAAGCTTAAGGAAGAGTCTGTTCACTTATTTGACTGGCCAAAATATGACAAAAAGATGATTGACGAAGATTTAGAAAAATCATTTAACATTTCAAATGAGATACTCACATCAATTCTTGCGGCGCGTGACAAGGGAAAAATAGGCATAAGATGGCCTTTACAGAAGGTAACAATCTATACCGAGGATGAAGAATATACAAAGGCAATTGAATTGCTAAAAGAATTCATACTTAATCAATGCAATTTAAAGGAACTTGTTGTTACGAAAACAAAACCAGTCTGGGTAACGACATTGGTTAAAATAAATTATGATGTAATTGCTCCTAGAGCTAAAGAGAAACTTCCGAAGATAGTCAGTCGTTTTGTGGAAATAAGCGCGGAAGCTATCAAATCAAGTCTTTTGAAGAAAGGTAAGTTTGAATTAGCTGTCGAAGATTGGACATTCAAATTACAAAAAGACGATGTTTATTTTGTTGACCAAGTGCCGACAAATGTTGCTTCTACAGAATTCAGCAAAGGAGTTGTCTATCTTGATTTGATACAAACTTCAGATCTGTTAAGTGAAGGATTTGTACGCGAAATAACAAGGAAAATCCAAAGCATGCGCAAAGATGCTGCTATGATTAGGGCACAGAAGGCAAATATTGTGGTTGCTACAGAAGATAAAGTACTAAAGCATACAATAGAGAAATATGCAAACGATATTTCGACAAGAACAAACACTTCTCTAAGAATAACTTTCGGAAATAGTACAGATGAAAAGATAAATGAGTCATTTGAAGTCAAAAATAAGAAAATTAAAATTGGATTAAGCCCGAAATAAACCTTTATAAATTTTGCTTTGCTTTAAAAATTGTTTACTCTGATGGTGTTCATATGGTAAAAAACTTAACAATACAAAATGTAGTCGCTTCTGGGAACTTGCATCATGATATACCTCTCGAAAAATTAACAATTACTCTTCCTAACACTGAATACAATCCTGAACAATTCCCGGGTTTAGTCTTAAGATTAGCCAAGGGAAAAACAGCTTTAATATTTTCTTCTGGAAAAATCGTTTGTACAGGCGCAAAATCAGAAGAAGAGGTTAATGACGCAGTCAAGATGATAATACGGGAAATGAGAAAAATAAAAATCTATATCAAAAAGAAACCAGACATAACAATCCAGAATATGGTCGCTTCCGGCGACATTGGAATGAAATTAAATCTTAATACTCTTGCATTCAAACTTGAAAATGCAGAATATGAGCCAGAGCAGTTCCCAGGGCTTGTATACAAAGTGCCTAGTTCACACATTACATTTTTACTTTTTGGAACTGGCAAGATAGTCTGCACGGGTGCCAAGAACGAGGGCGAAATAAAACAAGCAGTTAGAAAATTAGTTAAAACTCTAAAGAAAGTTATTGGCAAGAAGATAATAAAAAATTAGTTCTGTGATCTAAATGAAAGAAAAATTAGTCTCTAATGAAGAGGATATAATCGAGCGATTTAGGGAATTTGTAGAAAAAAACAGCAGCGACCAGCTTAGAAAAACAATAAACACGGGACAGTCCTCATTCTATATTGATTATCGTTTATTAGACAAATTTGATCCAGAATTATGTGATTTTATAGCAGATCATCCTGACAAAGGACTTGACTTATTCTCAAAAGCTATTGCTCTGATACAAATAGCTGAAGATGCAAAACTGAATTTAAGATTTACAAACATACCTGAAACTAAAAGAACAAACATTAGAGACATAAGAAGCAGGCACATAGGCAAAATGGTTACCATCGAAGGATTAATCAGACAAGCCTCGGATGTCAGACCAGTCGCAACACTTGGTATATTCGAATGTCCACTTTGTGGAACTAAAATAGAAATAGTACAGAACGAGAGCACAATGAAAGAACCTGCAATGTGTTCATGCGGAAGAAAAGGTAGATTCAAATTAATTGACAAGAAATTAGTTGACACTCAAAGATTAGTCATTGAAGAATCACCTGAATCACTTGGCACCGCAGATGCACAACCGAGAAGATTAAGCATTTTTCTTACAGAAGATTTAGTTGATCCTAAAATAGAAAAGAAAACAGTTCCTGGTTCAAAGGTATTAGTGATTGGTGTAATAAGAGAATTTTCAATTATGGAACAAAGTGGCACTAAAACAACAAGATATGATTTAGCAATGCATGCGAATAATATGGAAACATCTGAGCATGAATTTGCAGACATAGAAATAACTCCTGAAGATACCAAAATAATAAAAGAAATGGCTGCTGATCCTGAAATAAATCTGAAACTAATAAGATCAATTGCACCAAGTATATTTGGTTATGAAGCAATAAAAGAAGCAATATTACTACAATTGTTTGGCGGACTCAAAACAGAAAGACCAGACAAGACAATAGTGCGTGGCGACATACATGTTCTTCTAGTAGGAGACCCAGGTGTAGCAAAATCACAGTTATTGAAATACGTCGCATCTGTCGCGCCAAAAGCAAGATATGTATCTGGTAAAGGTGCATCTGGTGCAGGTATAACTGCAGCAGTGGTCAAAGATGAATTCCTTAAAGGTTGGTCACTTGAAGCAGGCGCACTTGTACTTGCAAACAAAGGTATCGCATGCATAGACGAAATTGATAAGATGGACAAAGATGAGCGTTCTGCTATGCATGAAGCCATGGAACAGCAGACAGTAACAATCGCAAAAGCGAATATACATTCCACTCTTAAATCAGAAACAACAATCTTGGCAGCAGCCAATCCAAAGCTTGGAAGATTTGATCCATACCAGCCGATAGCAGCGCAGATAGACATGCCACCAACTTTAATCTCAAGATTTGATTTGATATTTACAGTAAGAGACAGACCAGATAGAGAACGCGATGAGAAATTGGCAACTCATATTATTAAGTCATTCACACAGCCGGACGAACTCAAACCGGAAATTTCACCAGATATAATGCGCAAGTACATAGCATATGCAAAGCAGCATTGCAGACCTATGCTTACAAAAGAAGCAACGGACCGAATAAAAGAATTCTTCGTGACACTCAGAGCACAAAGACATTCCGGAGATGAAGAGTCAATACCACCAATACCACTTACAGCAAGACAGCTTGAAGCGCTGATAAGACTTTCGCAGGCTGCAGCAAGAATACGACTCAGCGATACTGTTGCATTAAGAGATGCAAACACTGCGATAAGACTTCTTAAAAGTTGTCTGAATGATGTTGGAGTTGATACAGAAACCGGTGAATTAGACATTGACAGAATTGTTACTGGCATAACCGCAACAACTAGAAACAGAATATTAAATGTAAGAGAAATAATACGGGAGCTTGAACCAAGATTCGACGGAAATGTGCCTGTAGCTGACATTGTTGATGCTGCAAAAGAGAAAGGTCTTGATCCTATTAAAATCGAAGAAATCATAGAGAAGATGCGCCGTGATGGGGAATTGTTTGAACCTAAACCGGGAATATTAAGAAGGCTTCAGGGTTGATTCAAATATGTCTAAACGATGGATTGCATACAAAGTAAATGTTAAAGATCTATTGACTGGCCAGTTTACGCAAGAAGGTGGAATTCTTTACGGAGATCATGAAATAAATCGTGCCCGTATTCTTGGAAGTGTTGTCTCAAAATTTATAGGGCCTGAAGACAAGTATGCGTTTATTATTGTTGATGATGGTACAGAAACAATACGTATCAGAGGTTTTGAAGATTCTGTTCCAATGATAAAGGAAGTTCAGATTGGCGACATTGTTGATGTTATTGGAAGAATAAAAAAATATGAAGATGAAATTTATATTGTACCAGAAATCATAAGTAGGATAACAGACCCTAATTGGGAGATTCTAAGAAAAATAGAATTGATTGAACAGGAAAAACAAATTGTAAAATCCCCAATAGAAGAAGTAAAAACTACTGAAATCAAAGACGAGTTTGAAGAAGAAGTAATTGAATCATCAGAATCACCACGCAAGAAAATAATAAATGAAATAATATCAATGGATAAAGGCGAAGGCGTGGACATCGCATACCTTATGGATAAAATAGGTTTTGATCGCGACACAGTTGAAGGCATATTAAATGAGTTGATGAACGATGGCACAATATTTGAACCTCGCGCTGGCAAAGTTAAGATTCTAGAATAAACAAACTTTGAAAAGATTTATTAATCAAATAAAGGTTGTGTTCGATATGGACTACGAAGATCTATTAAAACGTGCAAGAGAAAATATTCCGAAAGATGTATTCGAAAAGAAAAGATTCGAAATACCTAAAGCTGAATCTTTTACCCAGGGTAACAAAACAATAATTACTAATCTTAATCATATTGCCAATTATCTTAATAGAGATATAAATCACATAATGAAATTTTTGTTGAGAGAACTTGCAACTTCAGGAAGTATAGAAGGTAATCGTGTTGTATTTACGGGTTCTTTCACAATTAAAGCAATAAATGACAAGATTGAATTGTATGTTAAAGAATTTGTATTGTGTAGAGAATGCAGTAAACCTGATACCAAGTTGGTCAAAGAAGGAAATGTTGATTATATGAAATGTATGGCATGTCAGGTAAAAAGACCTGTAACAACGCTAAAATAAAATGACAAAAGTCTGGATAAATGTTCAAGCAATAATGCAAGAGAGCAGAGAAGAATTATTAGTAGCAACATGTGATTCTGACCTTCTCGGAAAAAAGATTGTTGATGGAAAATTTATTTTTGATATTAACAAAAAATTCTATGGTGGCGAGCTTGTTGACATCGAAAAAATGATAAATGCCTTGAAGAGGGCAACAATTGCCAACATTGTCGGAGAAGAATGTATTAACGCAGCAGTAAGCGCCGGAATAATTGATGAGATAAATATTAAGAAAGTAAAAAATATTCCGCATGCACAATTATTTCAATTGTGATTTAACAAGAAAAGGATTTATAAGAGCAACCGTTTTTTAATTCGTATGAAACAACAAACGCCTGAACAATTTGAACGTGTTCGTTTTCCGAGAAGCGGTGAAATTCTTGGTGTAGTAGAACAACTTCTTGGTTTTGCAAAGATGCGCGTCAAATGTTTGGATGGCAAAACAAGAATATGCAGAGTTCCTGGAAGATTGACAAAAAGTCTTTGGGTCCGCGAAGGTGATGTTGTTTTGATTAAACCTTGGGAAATACGGCATGAAGATCGCGGTGACGTTATCTACAAGTATAGAAAGACACAGATTGGTGTGCTCAGAAGCAATGGATTCCTAAAAGAAATCGAATCTGAATTATAATCAGGGGGTTGTGATATGATAGAATTGATAATAATTGGTATTATAATTGCAGTAGCTGCAGTGTTGGTTTATTTCTACAATCGTATAATGGTTTTAAGCAATAGAATAAGCAATGCATGGTCACAGATTGACGTACAGCTAAAGAAGAGAACAGATCTTGTTCCAAATCTTGTCGAATCAGTAAAAGGATATATGAAGCATGAAAAGAATGTGTTCGAGATGGTTACAAAAGCAAGAGAAAACATGATGAAAGCTGGAACTGTCCAAGAAAAGGCAAAAGCCAACAACATGCTTTCAAATGCATTGAAAACAATATTTGCATTAGCAGAAAATTATCCGATACTTAAGGCAAATGAAAATTTCCTTATGCTTCAGGAAGAATTGTCTGGCATAGAAAACAAGATTGCTTATGCAAGACAATTTTACAATGACTCAGTACTTGAATTCAACAACATGGTAACAACTGTCCCAGGTATCTGGTTCGCGAACATAATGAGCAAGCAATCAAAGCCATATTTCGAAGTAACTGAGTCAGAAAGAAAACCTGTCAAGGTAAGCTTTTAATGGAAAAAATAAGTTTCCATGACCAGATTGTGCGCAATAAGCGCAATTCTGTTTTTCTTATGATATTTGTCTTAGCATTTACTGTACTAATTGGTTTTGTAATCGGTGAAATCTATGACCCATCAATCGCATTATTATTCATAATTGCGGCAGCAATAATCGGCATCGCACAGGTTTCTTATTCATATTATAACGGCGATAAAATGGTTTTAAAAATAACGAATGCACGTCCGGCAAATACAATTGATGTAAAAGAAAAACATCTGGAGAATGTGGTCGAAGGACTTGCGATTGCAGCAGGTATCAAGGCTCCTAAAGTTTATGTTATTGATTCAGAAGAAATGAATGCATTTGCCACAGGTAGATCCCCAGAAAATTCTTCAGTCGCAATAACAACTGGTTTATTAAACAAATTAAATCGTGAAGAGCTTGAAGGTGTAATTGCACATGAGCTCTCACATGTCAGAAATTATGATATTAGATTTGCAACATTCATTGCAATTGCAGTCGGTCTTGTTGCTATACTAAGTTATTTTTTTATGCGTTCAATGTGGTTTGGTGGTGGGCGTCATGATAGCAGAGAGCGTGGCAGTAGCGCTGGTTTAATTATAATTGTTGGTTTAATTCTTGCAATTGTAGCTCCAATTCTTGTAAGATTAATCCAGATGGCAATTTCAAGACAGCGCGAATATCTTGCTGATGCTTCATCTGCACAATTAACTAGGTATCCGGTGGGTCTTGCAAATGCTCTTGCAAAAATAAAAAATGTTAACAAAGGTAATATGGACGTTCCTGAAGCAATTTCACATCTTTTCTTTGTAGATCCGACAAAAACCTATTTAGATAGTCTTTATGCTACTC
>Ga0315286_10001339_pt1 | contig 22274 bp, 11 predicted proteins | sample YL17G10_0_MG_FD_205038 | JGI IMG/M metagenome (GOLD analysis project Ga0315286, IMG submission 205038) | Sediment microbial communities from Yellowstone Lake, YNP, Wyoming, USA - YL17G10_0 | ecosystem: Environmental > Aquatic > Freshwater > Lake > Sediment | place: USA: Wyoming | collected...
ATTGATCAGCAAGATCTGGTCGTTCTGCGCCGTGAAGGTGCCGGCATTGTTGAACACGGCGCCGGCGCTGGCAGAGATGTTCCCGCTACCGCTCCATAGCGCCGTGCCCTGGTTGCTGATGGTGCGCGTGTCGAACATCAGGCTGGCGCTGCCGCTGATCGAAAGTGTCGCGCCTGCGGCGATCGTTGTCGTGCCGCTGCCAGTCATGGCTCCGCCGGTCCATTTGAACGTGCCAGTCGTCGTGAGATTACCGCTGCCGTTCAGGAGGCCGCTGGCGAGCTCGAAATTCTGTGCCGTCACCGTGCCACTCACAGTGAACACACCGCCGGTGATGCGCGCGAAGCCCGCCCCGCCGATCGTGGTGCCATCACTGAACGTATGAGCGCCAGTTGAGAACTCGATCGTTGCACCCGCGACGAGCACGAAGGCGCCGCTGCTCGTCCCCCCATTCTTGAGGTTCACCGTCCCGCTCTTCACGCGCACCGTCCCACTACCAGTGCTTATGCCGGCGTTATTCAACGTGAGGTTCCATACCGAGACGGGGCTCGAGCTGCTCACGGTGATGCCCAGTCGCGTCCCTTGGCCGTCGATGACCGTTCCGGTCGAAGCGCCGGAGATGGTCCAGCCGCTTGCTCCGCTCGTGAAGCCACCGGTGATGAACAGCGCCTTTCCAACCGTGACGACACTGGTCCCACTCCCCGTGTACGTATCGTTGGCGATGCGGATCTCGTCACCGTCGGCGGCGAGGTCTACAGCGGCTTGGATGATAGTGTAGACCGTGTTGTTCTTGCAGACGGCAGGATTAGATGGACCGCCGTTCTTGTTGACGCAATAGACGATTCCGGTTGCCGAAACCTCCGTCGGGGTCGGTGTGCTGGTGATCGTGGGTGTGGAAGACACCGTTGCGGTAGCGGTCGGCGTCTGGGTCGCCGTTGCCGTACCCGTAATCGTCGCAGTGTTTGTGACGGTCGGAGTGTTTGTGACCGTCGGCGTGTCGGTTGCCGTGCCCGTAGCCGTAGGGGTTGGGGGGATGGTCGGGGTATACGTCACGGTCGCCGTGGAGGTCGGCGTCGCCACGGCCGCAGTCAGTGTCACGGTGTCCTCGGCGCTGTCGTCTACGCCGTCGTTGACGATCAAGCCAAGGATGTACGTGCCGGCCAGGTCAGGCAACAGGTCGGCGTCCCGGAAGGTCGCATTTTCTAAGACGGCGGTGCTGCCGGGGGGCTTTGTGATGAGCCGCCAGCGGTACGTGAGTGGGCTGCGGTCGGGATCGCTGGAGGCGGCGCCGCTGAGCGTCGCGCGCCGGTTGGTCAAAGCGGCGCGATCCGGCCCGGCGTCGGCGACCGGCGGGGTGTTGGCACGGAGTGGCACGATGACGGTCGCAAGCGGGGAAGTGTTCCCCTGCCCATCAATCGCCTGGGCCGCGAAGATGGTGCTCGCCGCATTGCGCGGTGCAATGAGCAAGGCCGTGTGATGTCCGGCGGCGTCGGCTCTGTGCGCCGTACTGACGAGACGGCCGTCGACGAAGAAGCTGACAGCGGCAACTGTGCCGTTATCCGTGGCTTGTACACTGATGGGGATCGCGCTTCCGGCGATCTGTTCCGTATGTGGGTCGGGGCTCAAAAGGATTATCGATGGCGGCACGCTATCACGAACGGTAAGAGTAATCCGCGGCGCGCTGCCGAGGTTGCCAGCGCCATCCAGAGCCTCGGCGATCAACGTGATCGTGCTTGCCTGCAGAAGATCGGCGGGGAGTGCCAGCGGGAACGTCGCGTCCGCCGTAGCGTTGGGCGGGACGACAGCGGCCGCGCCTTGCATCGTCACAGCCCCCTCCGTGTGGAAGCGGATGAGCGCGACGCCAACGGCATCGTCGGCGTGCACGGTAACAGGGACGGTCACACCTGGAGCGATGGTGAAATCACCGGAGAGCGACGTGATTGCGGCTGTTGGGGGTGTGGCGTCGACAATTCGTACGGAGATCGAACTGGCCGCGCCGGTCAGCTCCCGCACGTCTCGTGCGATTACGGATACGACCAGGGTGTCATCCGGCTGTGTGGCGGCGGGAATCGGGATTGTGAATGTCGCGACGCCGTGTGACGTGTTCGACGGAAAGTGGACGACTTGGGTGAGCCGGAGCTCGGTGCCGCGCACCTCGAGCTCCACGGCGCTGAGCCCGAGGTCATCAGTCGCCGCAGCGGTTGCCACCAGCACCTGTCCAGTGCCAATCACCGTACCGGCGGGCGGGGCTGTGAGCTGCACGGTGGGCGGTTGATTGGAGATGACGTCGATCGTGATGGCGACGGGATCACCGCGATTGCCCGCAAAGTCGGTGGCCGCGGCCGTCATGGTCATCGGGGCGCTGGCAACAAATGTGTGCGTGAAGGGCGCGGCGTTGTCCGACGCAATCAGCTGGCCGTCGTCCGCGAAGAAATCCACCACACTCACGTCGTCACAGCCCGGCAGCGGTGCGGCGGTGAGGGTGACCGTCTGACCCGCGATCGCGATGTCTGCTGGCGCCGTGCTGCTCAAGGTGATCCCCGGCCCCATGTGGTCGGTTGTAGAGACGTAGGTGACGTACGGGTCTGGCTGCTGGAGGTTGCCGAAGAGATCGAGCCAACCACCCACTGTGACTTCAAAGGTTTCATCCGGCGGCAGCGGCGCAGCCGGCTTGAAGATCAGGCGGGTGTTGCCGTTGCTGAGGTCGACCGTACCGGCGACGTTCGTCCCGTTTTGGATTCGTCTCACCGCGACTGCGCCCGGCCGAGCGCGGAGTGTCTCATTCCACTCGATCACCGCCTGGCCCTGCGCCAGAGTCGTCCTCACGACGAAGGGGGCAGCCACATCCGCGGTTTCGAACGCGGAGCGGAACACTGCTGCGAGCGGCCGGCCGAGGTGGTCGTGTACGTTTTGATTCACCTCGACGGCGACGAGGCGCAGCTCGGGCAGTCCACCGGCCGGCGTAAAGCTGGCCTCGGTCTGGTCCGCGCTCACAGCGAACGTGCCGGAGAGGATGGTCGCACCGACCCGCACGACAATGCTGCTCGGCGCGATGCTTGCCGAGTCGACCTGACCGGAAAACGTGATGACGATGGGCGTGGTGAACGCGACGCGCGTCGTACCGTTGCGAGGCGAGACGTTGACGACCGCCGGTGTGGTATCGTCCAGAACGATCGGTGGTAGCGCGCGCGCGGCGCCGGCAGTGTCGATGCGCCCGTCGGCGATCCCGAGCCCGTGTGTCGAGGGATCGGCCGCGGTGACCCGAAACGGGCCAAGCGGAAGATGCGTGAATGAATATGCACCATCACCGTTAGTGAGTGTCGAGATGCTGAACTGTCGGCCCGTGCGATCGCTCGTGCCGCTGAGGGTGACTGCCGCACTGACGGCCGGCCGTTCGCCGTCACTCAGCAGAACGCGGCCGCCGACGCTTGCAAATGCTTCGAGAACGATATCCACGTCATCCAGGCGCTCACCGTCAGCCGTCAGGGCGCCGGTTGCGTTGCCTGCCAACGGAACTCCGTTGGAGAGCAGCTCCGCAGTGACTGTGAAGCTGCCGGCCGGAATGTCGTCGAAACGAAAACGTCCGCCCGCATCGCTGAAAGTGATGAACCTCGTGGGCAGGGCCGCGGCCGTCAGAAGCGGTGACAAATCGCACCGGATCAGGGTCAGCTGTGCCGGCGCGTCGATGGGAGCGCCCGTCGTTGTAAGGACGGTGCCGGCAACGCTCCCGGTGCCCACGAAAGTGACGTCGAGCCAAACCGTATCGCCATCGTCGGCGAGAGCGCCGGTCGCCGCCCCACCATCATTGCCGCCTTGCTCCTGTGCCGTGACGGTGACTCGGCCGAGCGGCACCGCCGAGAATGCATATCGTCCAACCAGGTCACTTTGGGTAACGATCCGCGCGTTCGCGGCCTGGAGTGACACCGTGGCGAAGGCGACGGGGGTGCTTCCGTCGGCGAGGAAGACCGTGCCGCGCACCCGGCCGCGGCCGGCGAGGGTGATGTCCGCCGTGACCGTCTCGCCGTCTGTGTTGAGGCGGCCGCTGGAATTGCCATCTGCCCCGGTCGCCGGGTCAGTCGCGCGCACGCTGAAATCCCCTTGCGGCACCCCGGCAAAGGCGTACGTACCGTCCAGGTTCGTCGTCGTGATCAGCGTGCCAGGTCCAAAGAAGGACAGGTCGCGCACCAGGGCTCCCGCGTGCAGAAACAGAAGTGACGCCAGCTCCACTTGTGCGGCGCTGACCGCCTCGCCCGATGGGCGTACGACCTTCCCGGTCACGGTGCCGATCGGCAGCAGGGCGACGTCGAGGGTGACCACCTCTGTCGCGAACTTAAGCGCGCCGGAGCCTCGGCCGATCCGGCCGGTGTGCGGATCGAAGAGGTCCAACGTGAAGGCACCGAGCGGTACAAACGGAAACACGTAGACACCGCTCGCGTCGCTGGTGGCGTAGGCTCCGGGGGCGCCGGACCGCACGAGCCGCAGCTGTGCAAAGGCGAGCGGGATGCTGCCCGCCGCATCGAAGACGGTTCCAGTGACTGTGCCCGACGCGGCGAGCACGACTGCGACCTCCGAGCTGGCGAGATCTTCGACGATGGCGCCACCGGAACTCCCGCCCGTCAGCGACACGGGTTCAGACGCCGTCACCGAAAACTCGCCCTCCGGCACGGCCGTGTAGCAAACCACGCCATCACTTCCAGTGAGTAGCATTGGGAAAAGAGAGACGAGGTACGCGACGGGAGAGCCACTGTTCAGCTGCACCAGGGCGTTCGCGACCGGCTGCCCAGCCCCGTCGACGACGTGCACGGTGACGCTGCCTTGGCCCAGAAGGCTGATGTCAACGACAGCGTCATCGCCGGTGACCAGACTGCCGCGGACGATGCCGCGGTTGCCGGTAGCCGGATCACGCGCGGTGATGACGAAGGGGCGCGGCGGCAAGAGCGGAAAGTTGAACTCGCCGTTCGCATCCGTGAGCCCGGCGCGCTCAGTGAGGCCCGCTGACTCGGCGTACGTTACCTCAATGCCTGCGCCGGCGCGCGCGCCGTTGGCGAGAAAGACGGTGCCGTGCGCGCTACCCGTGTGCCCCAAAGTCAGACAGTGCTCGTTGACCGCGCCGGCAGTGTCGAGAGTTGCGGTGACCACGGCGGGGTCGCCGTTGAAAGGGCTGAGGGCTTGGAGCCGGTACGGCAGGCCGGCGGGAATGCGGATGCCGAACCGGCCGCTGCAGCTCGCTGTGCCGTCCGCGCAGCGTGCACCGCAGGTGCTGGTGCCCGGCAGATTCGAGGCGACGAGTTGATTGCTGGAGATCGTGGTCCGTGCTTCTTGCAGCTGCCCGACATTGTCGAACCGGCGGTACGAGACGACAACCTCGGTAGCGCGCGGCGAGATGCCATCGGGATCGAGGACGACGCCGGTGACCGTGCCAAGGCCATGGAAAGTGAGATCGCTCACAAGCTCCTGGCCGTTCGCGTCGAGGCTGACCGGCTGCATCTGGCCGTCCCCGTTGGCAGTGCTGGCCCGCAAGGTGTAGTCCTTGCCGAGCGGGAGGTCTTTGAACGTGTACACGCCGGCGGCATCCGTCGTGGTGCGCAGCAAACCCTGACTGCCAACCCAGAGAAACACTTCGACCCCGCTTTGGACATGACCGCTGGCGTCGCGCAGCACACCGCGAATGTTGGCAGCGCCCGGAAGGACAATCGTTACCGGCACCACCGTCCCGGGCGCGGAGATATCGACCTCACTGGCGGCTTGCGCACCGGTGAGGTCGTTTCTAGCGAGCACTCTCTGATGCCCGCTCCCGACGTGCTCGACGACGAAGCTTCCATCCGCCGCTGTCCGCACCAGAGAGGTACCGGCGATCACTGCGACGTCGCCCGCGGGTCGGCCGTCCGGGTAGATCACCGTACCGGCCACAGATGCGGTGCCGGGGAGAATCAGGTCGATCGGCGTGGTGACGCCGGGGATGACGGTTGCATCGAGGGTCACCTCTTCTGCCGTGTCCTGGCGCAGCGCGCGGACACGGACATCTCCCGTCTTCACGCCGGTGATCAGAAAATGACCGCTGGCATCGGTGCTCACGTCGCGTTCGAAGTACTGCCCGTCGTCGAATACCGTTACCGTCACCCCGGCATCAACCGGGCGAAGCGTCGTACCGGAGCCGGCTTCAAACACGACCCCCTCCACTGCACCGGTCGCGCCGAAGACGGGCACGGTGACCTCAGTACTGGCGCCGGCAGTCTCGAGTCTCGCCGCAACAGAGCCGGTCAGCAGTGTGCCACCACTAAGAGTGATGTCCGCCGAGACCAGCAGGTTTCCGACGGCGACGTTGTCGGCCGTGAAGCGGCCATCAGCCTCGCTCAGCACGTCCAGCTCGCGCTCATCGGTGCGGCTGAAGACATGCACGGTGGCGGCTGCCAGCGCCGCGCCGGTCTCCGCATCCACGATCCTGCCGGTCACGCGGCCCAGGCCGAGCATCAGGAGGTCGAGCCGCAACTCCTGCCGTTCCTGGGCGATTGTGCTCTGGCGCTGCGCGTATTGCCCGGTAGCCGGATCTTGTGCGATCACGCGGAACAGCCCGTAGTAGCTCTGCCCGACGAAATCGAAGCGATAATACCCGTTGGCGTCGGTCACCGTCTCTCCCGTGATGATTTCCGCAGGGGCGCCGCTGAGATCGTTGCCGAGACTCTCGCGCAGCTCGACGGGCGTGAAGGCAATCGGATCACCCGTGCCTGCGCGTACGAAGCCGGAGACGATGCCGCCGGGTGGCGTGGGGAAGTCGGAGACGACAGGGCGCGTGTCGGTGTCGGGCGTCTGGGCGGTCCCGGCCGGAGAAGTTGCCCCGCTGCTCGTGAGCGTGTACTCGAAGAAGCGCGACACCGAAGAGGCGAATTCGATCAGGAGGATGCGATTGCGCGGCAGCAGCTTGAGCTGCTTCACCGTGTTCTTGGTGGCGCCGGCCTCCGTGCCGGCGTACCGCAGAATGAAGCTGCTTGCTTGCACGCTGCGCGGATCGATGTCGCGATCGTAGAGCACCGCGACAACCCGACCCCGGACGGCTGGATCGCTCTCCGGGAGCTGGCGGGCACCAACGATCCGCGGCCCGGCATTCGGATCGTAGGTGCGCACGCTGCTCGGGAGGGCAGGGAGGCCGTCGATCAGGACCTGCGACTGCCCTGGGGTCAGGCGCAAGGTGAGCGGGGCGCCGCTCGCTAGCTGGAGATTTGCGAACACCAGCTGCTGCAACTGTCCAGCCTCCGTAAGCAAAAGGATCGACACATCCACGGACCCGCTCCCGGCAATCTGCGCATCGATGAACGCGCCCTCGCGACTGCAACCGAGCAGTGCCAGTTGTGCGTCAGCGAAGCCCAGCAAAAGCCCGCTCGGTATGTCGCGTTGCAGGTGCGCCGCCGCGCAGCGCGTGTCTACACCGGCGCAGCCGCTCGTGGTGCGCGCATAGTCATCGGTGAGTGTCAGGCGCGCGTCACCAGCAACGGCAACCGACACGAAGCCTGGCCGGTACCGCTCCGCCGCCGCCAGCTCCTGTTGGTACTCGGTGACCCATCGCAGGTCGCCCGACTCTCGGTTGCCGGCGATCACTTCCGCCCAGGCGCGCTCCAGGTCGTGACCGGCGTTGGTGCTACGGATGATCTCATCAAATCCAGCGTCGAACTCACCCGAGTCCAGAGTCCCGGCGCCCGTCTGCGCCGCCGCGCCCAGCCAATCCAGCATCGTGTCTCCGAGCGAGGTCAGGAGCGGCTCGCCGATGCGGATGCGGAGTCCCGCCTCGGCTAGTTCCTGCGCGCGCTGCTCGACGAGTTGCTTGCTGGGGCGGTTCCGCATGGCGCCGGGCAGGCCCGGCGGGGCTAGCCCCAGTGGGGCCGTTGCGGCGCTGTGCGCCAACCCGAGCACGCGCAGCGCCGCCGCCAGGAAGGCCGCCGGGAGCTCCTTGACGTACGACGGCAAGATGAGCGACTCGGGTGAGAGCGGAATGCCCCGGTCGCCGACGCCGGCGCGTAGCGTGAAGCTCGCGGTCAGCTCGGGTTGCCCAGCCGGCGCAGTACTGCTGGCGAACCCGGTTGCGGTGACCTGACCGTTCTTGCGTGCGATGAGGGTGAACTCGGCTGTCGCCATGTCGTTCGGCGGGATCGTCGGAATGACAACGGTGCCGACGGCAGGCGCGGCATCCCCTGCGTGGATGGTTCCCCTCCTTACGAAGGAGGGGTCAGGGGAGGTTGGAAATGTCCCAGCGAAGCTACCTCCCCCAGCCCCCTCCTTCGAAAGGAGGGGGTTCTTTCCGCCGACGAACCAGCGCGCCAGCAGCGGGTCAACAGCTGCGAAGGGGGCAGAGAAAGAATCCGATATATCCCGAGATGCCACGAGCGTCGCACCGGTCACCGCACCTGGATCGAGGGCGAGCGTAACCTCCCGCGCAGCCACGGCGGATGTGTTGTGAATTATCACATAAAGTGAATAGCTTTCGCCGGCGCGCACCACCTCCGGATGACTGAAGGTCAGCGAGAAGCTCGGATTGCGGACCAGCACGGTGCCCACCGCGGCGCCCCTCAGGGCCACGGGCCCGACCGGCAGCCCGAGCAGCTGTGCGTCGATGGCGATCTCGATCCGGTGCGTGCCTTCCTGCCGACCTTCCACGAGGAACTCGCCGGTGCCATCCTCTCCCGGTCCGAAGTTACTCGCCGCGGTGGCTTTGTTGCGTATCGCCGCCGGCTCGCCGCCGTCGGCCGGTGGCGGACTGCCGGCGGTCCGCGCCGGGACCAACGGATCGTCGGCACTGTGCTCGATGCCGTCGGCGCCCGGCGGGAGCGTCATCGTCGCGCTGGCGCCAGTGACGACGAGCCGTGAGCCGGGTGGGGCGGCGTTCGAAACCAACACGATCACCTGAAAGAACTGGTGGAGGAAGGCGATGTTGCCCGGGATGACGATGACCGCGGGGATCGGTGGAATCTCAACCGGCTCGCCGAAGTCGATGGGTGGAGCTTCGAGCAGGAGCCCCGCGGCCTCGAAATTCGGAACCTGCAACCCGGGCACGCTCACGGGCAGGCTGAACGCCGCGCCGCCCGCACCCATGCGGACCGTCTTGTCTGCCGGCATCATCACATCCAAGTTGATCGGGACGGCGCCAGACTTCGTAGCCAGCCCGAACGTGAACTCGTAGGCGCTGAAGCTCGATTGATCGATGACGATTCCGCGATCTTGAATCTCCTCCATGGACAGCGGCCGTGACGCCACCGAGGTCACGATGATCTGATCGATGACGCTGATTGTCGCGATGGCGGGCAGCGCCGAAAGGATGACGGTGCCAGTGCTGCAGCTCGGAGCCTGCCCTGAGCCCGTCGAAGGGTCCCCGCCTGCGCGGCACTCGAGTCGGAGTTGATCGACGACGTAGGTGCCGGACGCCAGCAAGGGCGGGATGGGCAGCGCGTCACCGGGCCGTGTGCTCAGCGTCTGCGTGCCGTCGAGCCCGGGACCGCTCAGCTCACCCTTAACGATGAAGTCGTCGAGGCTGAAATCGGCCAGGACGGTCGCCGGATGAACGGGATCAACGAGCTGCGTCGTCAGCGCGGTTGCTTGGTTGCGCGGCACCGTCTGCGTCGCCGGCGAGACGACGAGTTGCATACCGACAATCCGCAGCTCGGTGAAGGCGAGCACGTCCTGTGCCTCGCCGGCGGCCCCGCCCAGGACCAGTATCGCCGCCGCACTACAGAAGATTTCCAACCCTCGGCGCATTCCCATGCGCCCGCGCCTCCCTGTGAATGTGTGCAAACCGCCCGTCGCCATGCGAACTCACCGAGCCTGCCCACGCCCGGTGTGGTGTGCATACAGCACATGGGACGTATTGTCAACACTATACTATTGATAGTACTACAACTATCACTATGAATGTCGCCTCGGGCTATCGCGGTGGCACAGGCATTTTGCCTGTGCGGTTTGGGTGGTTGTGAGACGGCCTCCGGCGGCCTGACCCTACCGGCCGAAGCGTTTGGCGAGCGCCGCTTTGTCAACCGGGCGACCGAGGGTGTCGATCGTTAGTGCGGCGGCGCTTTCGGGCAGCACTTGCAGCGTCTTCAGGAACTCGACGATTTCGGCTTGCTGGTCGGTCGGCAACGCCGCGAAGCGGTCGCGGGAGACGCGCCCTTGGGCGCCATGCGCCATGATCGACTCGGTGAGCGTGGTGAGGGGGCGTGCGACATAAATGTGGGTAGACTGTGAAAGGGCAAGTGTCGTGCGGAAATCTGGCTGTAGGCCTCTATCCAGATGGCGCGTGTCGGCGCCCCCGCTCATCCTGAGGCTCTCGAAGCATGTCCTGATCTCGGTCGAAGGGGATGCGATCTGGGGAAGACGCCGCGTAAGTTACTTGCAGTGACATCAGGCCAGCCGGCGCAGGCCGAGTTCGTGCTTTTCGTAGGCGCGAATCCATTCGCCGGCCGCAGTGCAGCGTTTATCGCCGGGGGGGAAGGGACCCGCATGCAAACGGGCGTGTTTGCGCTGAGGTGGCCGAGGTGGTGAAGGAGAGGTCGCAGTCATGAGACTGCCGGGTGCTGTTGGTGAACCTCGACTTTCGGGACTTCATCTACAGTGAGTAGCCTGAAGGCGTTCGTCGAGCGGATGTTTGCGGTGTTTCCGGAGCGGCCGAAATACTGATGGAATGCGGGAATCCATCCACACGCGCTGGATGCCCCCGAAGGACTGCGGGCGTGACATCTGGTTGAACGTGGCTGTTCGGACGGGTGGTCTTGACGGCGCGGCCACATGTTCATACGGTAATTTAACGGAGGGCATCGCGGATGACTTCGCTCGCGGTATGATAGAGGCCGCTGTTCACCTTCTGATTGACCAGCTTCTCAAGCTCGCGCGTGAGAGAGACATTCATAGGCCAAGCGTAGGCGCCATATCAACAAGTGTCAAATTCAGTTATTGTTGGCGCCGCGCACTGCCGGCATCAACGCCTTCGGCGTACAGAGCATTGGACCACGGCGACTGCCATCACTTGACCTGCTTCGGCCGGCTGTGCCGGCCGTGCTGCCTATTTCAGTGCCCTGGAGTTTGGAGGTTACCGCCTCTGTTTACCATCAGCCCCAACGGGGCGGCCATAATTGGAGCCTGGGGCGACAGCCCTGGCGACGGCGCGTACCGTGCCAGCGCCATAACGTCCAAACTCCATTCGCCGGCGATGCGTGGGCTTGCAGCAGCCATGCTTCCGTGTGCAACCTGGACGGCCGCACCACAGCGGCGGGCGCATCGCCATTCTTCGAATGATTTCGTCGATGCGTCGCTCAACGGAGACGTGCATCGAGAAGAAACGGCATGGGCGGTCCCAGATTGAGCCGGGCAAATTCGTGATGCTCAGGGTTCAAGAGGTAATTCAACTCCTCGGGCACGATCGCGCTCGGGACGGCCAATGCCAATGAGCGGCTAGACGCAAGCCATTCATCACGCAGCTGCTGCGTAGCGGAGAGTCCTCGCAACGTTCGCCAGAATCGGGGCAAGCGATTTGTCGCTAGGTGCTCGATGCGATCTTCCTCCAGGTCGAAGGCGAACGCCACGAGGCGTGGGATGGGCTGTGCGACGTCGAGGTGAACGAGCAGTTCCAACGCCGCCAGAGACTTGCTGGCACTTGCATAGACGGCGCGCCGCCCCGGCGAGTTCCAACGCCCGCCGTACTTTCGTGCCCCTTCTCCGTCGAAAGCCGTGGCCGCGTGCCGCCGTTTGACGACGCGCCAGAGCGTCGGCATCAGGTGTAGACGCCGTGCTCGAGGCGGCCGATGAGGTTTTCGACTTCGTGCGCCCCGGCTTCCGTACCGGCGAAATCGAGCGGTGTCTTCCCGCCGAGCGCGCGCGCGGGTCTGGCGAGCCAAATGCGTGCGGCCTCGTGATCGCCGTCGTACAGGTCCACTGCGAGGCGGTACAGCCGAGCGAAGCGCAGGATTCGATCGCTGTGTTCGGCGTCGAGCACCGCCCCGCTTCGCCGCCGGCGAGACAACGTGGCGACGGAGATCCTCACCCTCCTTGCAAGATCCTCGACGCTCAGTCCGAGGAGTGCACGCAACGCGTCGAACTCTCTTACGGGCAAACCGGCCTCGATGCGCGCTACCGTCGCCGCGACATTGGGCAGCCGGGCGTACGCCTGGCTGCAAACCAAGGTCTTCACGCGCATCGACGATGCTTTCATTTGATAAGTATCATTCTTTCATGTGAAACAGTCAAGGCGATGTCCCAGGCTCGTGCGTGGCCGCCCCGTTGGGGCTGTTCATCGTCCGGCTTGGCGAAACAGCAGCCCTGGAAGCCGACGACTCAGGCTTGCAGGAGTCCGTTTCAACGGACTTTGTCGGAACCGTAGCCGGAGAATTCGATTCTCCGGCGATGCCGGCATTCCGCTGGAGGGGCGCGTCGCGACAAGCAGTGTGCGCTTCCGCATCACCAGATGCAGGATCAGCACCTGCGCGCCCTCCGGACGCGAGGTCGTTGCCAGAACGGTCCCGAGGACGAAGGCCATGAAGCGGTGCTGCCCGCCGCGCTCCAGGAAGCCGATCAACGCCAGGATCGAGCCGGCGGCACACCGAGATCTATCGCTGCCTGTGTGGCAACATCACTTGGGGGAAGCGCGACCACCGCATCGAAGCGCCCTGGCGGCGGTAGCGCTTCCTCCCCCTCGATCAGCGTGGGGAGCGGACCGAGCGCGCGCAAGCGGTCGAGGTCGTAAACGAACCAGCCGTCGGTCACAAACGTCACCTGGATCTGCGCCGCTGCGAGCACCGACAGCAGTGCCTGCTCGTACCACCACTGGGTCGACTGGTCGTGCCGCAGGCAGCGCGCGACGACGAGCACGCGCCGCAGGCCAGCGCGCCGGAGGTGGCGGCCTAGCTTGCGGGTCTCGGCATCGAGCGACGTAAGCCAGGCGCCGTAGCGCGCCCGGAACGCCTTGAACTTTACGACGTGCACGTGCTGCGGCTGCGCCATTGCACCCGTGATACCGCGAACCTCCCCGGCGAGCAACGGACCCGAGCGGACCGGCCGCGATGGCGTCCACGGATGCGCAGCGGACAGTTGCCAACGACGCCATCACCGCATGGGTGTGCGACAAATTTGTAGGTTCAGACGCCCCGCGTGCGTACTGCCCGAAGGAAATTCGTCTCTTAGGGGCACACTGCGGTCGCTACGCCGAAGGCGTTGTGCACCACAAGCCCAGGGTTGGCGCGCTCCGCGGCTACCCTGGGTGGAGAATCAACGCCACACCCTACCCCAAAGGGGTTGCGTTCCGGCAGCGCCAACATGACGCATGCCACCGCATTGCCAGAATAATATATCGAAGCTCCTCATCGGATGGGTATGAAGTCGGCAGCGCCGTAACGCTCGACATAGCGCTTCCAGATCCCTGAGCAGCGTCGTGCGTGCGTGCAGGCGGCGCAGCTGTCGAGCTGCATGCGGTCGTCGGCCAGCGGGACGTCGGGCGGATTATCGGCCTCATCGCAAAACCGCTCGTATCCGGTGAGCACACACAGCGGCAGACCGCACACGCCGGCGACTCGTACCCATTCTTGCGCGCGCCAGCAATCGTCGAGCGCGGCGCGCAACGGAGGGAGGGCCTCCGATACGCGCGGCATCAGCTCGAGGTTGTTCAACGCGGCGGCGACGGGGGCCATGAACGAGAAGACTCGGCCGGAGATTGTCCCGCGGAAGCGTTCGCGCAGCCAGCTGATGTAGGCGGGTGGCTCTTGCAGATTGAGCGAGTTGATCACGAAGTTGGTGAGTACGCTCATCCCATCGTCGAGTGCCGAGTCGATCCCTTGCAACGTGAGCGCGTGCGTTTCCTTCGTGCCGGTGATCCGATCGGAGACGCCGGCGTCACACGAGTGCAACGACACAAAAAGCGCCGAGGCGCCGGCGCTATGGAGGGCAGCTCCGAATCCGGGCTCAGCCAGCTTGATGCCGTTCGTCTGCACCATCACCTGCGTCACGCCGCCGTCCCGCGCGGCGCGCACGACATCGAGCAGCGCGTGGTTCAGGGTCGGTTCACCGCCGGTGATCACCATCGATTGCGCGCCTTGTTGCCCGAGCTGCTTCGCGGTGTCGACCGCAACAGCAGCGTTGGGCAGCACGTTGGGAGCAAACCCATCGCAGTTGCAGAAAAAGCAGGCCTGATTGCAGGTGAGGTTCAGGCGAAGCTCGACCGCGCCGGGACGGTGTGCCCGCTCTTTCACTTCGCTGGCGACGACAGGGGCGAGCCGGCGGGCGGCCTCTTCCAACACGGCCTCTATCTTCCCCGTGGCGAATGACGGGACGCTTCTTCGCAGCCGGGCTGTAACCTCGTCCAGCAGGGGGCGATGCTCGGGTGTCGAGGTTCCGACGAGCATCGCACTGAGCTGCGGCAACGACAGGAAACCCGCCTGGCCAGCCGGGCGCAGGATCGCACGGCTTCGCGCAGGTTTCCCGCAGCGCGGCGCGATACGGTCACACGGACGCCAGACGACGCATGGACATCCCCAATCGTCCACCCGGCGATCGGTACGTCGCCGAGCAGCTGCTGAACGATCTGCCGCGCCGAAACAACTTGCATGCGGGCGTCACGATAGCATGGCAGGCGCAAGCGCGGAAAGCGCAACCAGCGCGCGGGCGCGCCGCGTCAGAGTTGGTCCAATTCGTCGTCCGTGCACATCTTGAGGACGACGTCGGACAGCGGGCGCGCCTGGCACATGAGCACGAGTCCCTGTTGCACTTGGTCATCGGTCAGAAAGATCTGGTTGCTCTGATCGACGCGGCCTTCCACCAGGTGAGCGCAGCAGATCCCGCACGAACCCATGCGGCAGCCGAACGGCAGTTCCAGGCCACGCTCCAGAGCGCCGTCCAGAATGGGGGCACTGCCATCTGATGCAAAGCTGAACTGACCCTCCGGCAATAGCTGCATATCGACCCAGTGGCGCCCATCTGTTGGCCGCTCTTCCTGCACGCTCGGCAGCCCCGGGAGGTATGCAGGACGCTGAATCTTTCCGTAGATATTATTGACGCGATTTTGCTCGTGCTCGACGTGGCTGCCGGAAAAGAGCTTTTGGCGGGAGAATCCGTACGGCTTGATCATCGCTCCGAGCCCCTCGGTCCGGCGGAGCAGCTCGTTCAGGTGCGGCAGAATTTCCTCCTCCGCAATGGCAAGCTTGGAATGGAACCCGGGATGCAGGCTGAGCGTTCGCACGGGCTGGAGGATGAAATGACGGACCCCGCGGTCGTATGTGGCGCGGAAGATCGGCTCGAGTTGCAACACGTTCAGGCGCGAAATGACGATCTTGTGCGTGATGCTGATCCGAATGCCGAGGGCATCGGCAAGCCGAAGGAGAACGGCAAGACCCTTCAGCGCCTCGAACAGCGACCGCCCGCCGTCTCCGATGGGGTTGACTTCGAGCTGGGAGGCGGCGTCCGCTGCGTGCAGGGCGATGTCGAAGTATTCGAATCCTGCCTGCAGGATGTTCAGGGTGAAACGAGGATCGGCGAAGGTGCGGAAATGCGAAGACATGCCGAAGCAGGTGAAGCCGACGCTCTTGGCAAGCTCCACGTGTTCGAACAGCTGCGGGTGGATCGTTGGCTCGCCACTGGCGAAGAACAGCATGTCGTAATTGCCAGCGGAGTCCAGGATCAGTTCGCGCAAGGCATCCACCTGCGGCCTGGGCCGATGTGTCGGATCAAACTTTTCGACACAGAACACGCAGTCGCCGTTGCATGCCCCGGTGCCGAGGATGTTCAGCACGCGGAGGTTTTTGTGCCCCGGCCCGCGCTCCGGCTGGAAGCCGAGTCCGATAGTCGCGGGATCTGCTGCCTCGATCTCCGCAAGTAACGCGTCGATATCGACCCGCTGCCGTTGCAGTGGAGGGAGCCCCGTACGGTGGTCTGGAGCGTTGGGGCCGGAGCGGCCAGCTGTGCCTCGAACAAACTGGTTGAGCGCCTTGGTCACGTCCCGCGCCAACGCCTTCAGGACGTCCGTAGACGCTTCCCCTCTGGCCTTCAGCTGCAGCACTACCCGGCGAGCCTGCGAACCACCAACGAGTGGATTCTCCTCCTCGCGCGCGGCCCGGTTACAGAGATCGTCGATTTTCCCGTCTTGTAGGGGCGATTCGGGAATCGCCCCACGCGGCGGTGCCGACCCAACACGCCGTCTCGGGCGGTTCACGAACCGCCCCTACAGGAGCGCGACACCGAGAAGCAAGAGCGCGATGATCGGCGAGAGGCCGAGGCCGACGTTGGCGGCGTTCGAGCCACTCGCGACCGCGGGACTACTGAGAAACGGGACGATGAGGCGGCCGGTTGCCAGCAGGTTGCCGAGAAGCATCCCGGCCGAGGTTGCTACCATGACCAGCACGACGCCCAGCTGCCGAGTGGCGCGCGAGCGCACAGCGGGCGTGTGCAAGATGTCGCGGTACAAGAGCCGGCCGCGTTTGACACGCGGGTAGATCATTCGCAGCAAGAAGGGCGTGAGGATGACTGCGACCAGGAAGTTGTTGATCATGATAATGTTGCCGAGCACGGAGAACGGCACGAAGCCGAGCAGGTTGATGCCCCAGCCGATGGTCAGGGCGCAGGCCGCGCTCGCCAGCAGGATGACGGCAACGAAGACGACCCACAGCCCGGCACTACGGGGGAGCGGATCACTGTCAGTGATGGCGTACCAGACCTTGTACGGGATCAGCCCGTACAGGAAATTGCCCCAAAAACCAAAGAGGTCGCCGGGGCCTATGCCGCCGAAGAAGTCTCCGATGACGTTGCCAATCGCGGCGCCCCAGGCGCCCGCCGGGCCGAACAGGAACGAGCACACCACCGGGACCGCATTGGCGGGCCGGAACTCGGTGACGCCCGGAATGATCGGTAGGACCTTGAACGGGATCAGGATCGCAGCGTAGAGCGACGCGCTCATGGCCGTCAGTACGACCATGCGCGTGTTACCCCACATCTCGATCAGGTCACGCATGAGTCGTGCTCGTGGCTCGTGCTCGTGTTCGGGATCGCGACTGATGCGCTGGTATGCGTTCTTCTTCCCGAGCACGACTCACAAGCACGAACACGAACATCAGAGCCGCCGCTTGGGAGACGGGAGCCCTTCTGGTTCGCGGTGGTGATCGGCGTCGCAGATCTCCGATTCGATGACCACCATGGCGTCGCAAATCGGGCAAGTTCCGTTCGGCGGTGGTACCGTGAAGATCTCGCCGCATCTCGGACAAACGTGCCGCATAGAATCGTGACTCGCGCTTGTGATTCGTGATCGTGGTGACCTACACTAGCGCACTGGCTGCAGCGCGCAGCTCACCCCGGAAGTCCGGATGCGCGATGGCGATGAGCGCCTGGGCGCGTTCGGGATCCGTCATCATGCCGAGGTCGGCCACACCGTACTCGGTCACGATGTTGTGCACGTGATGGCGCGGGGTGGTGACCCGTGTTCCGGGCGCCAGGCTGGGAACGATCGTCGAGATCGGTTTCCCGTCCACCGTGGCCGTGGAGTGCAGGCAGATGAAGCTGCGGCCATCCGGGGTGCCGTGGGCGCCGATGACGAAAAGCTCGTGTCCGCCAACCCCCGAGTACTGCCGCGGGCCGAGTGTATCAGCCATCACTTGCCCGGAAAGGTCGACCGCGAGCGCGCCGTTGATGCTGACCATGCGGCGATTGCGCCGGATGATGGCGGGATCGTTGACCTGCCCGACGGGGAGCATACGGACTTCAGGGTTGCGGTCCATCCATTGGTACAACTCCTTGCTGCCGGCGGCGAAGGTGGCGACCGAGAAACCGTCGTAGACGCCCTTATGATTGGTGATCTTGCCGGCCTTGTGGAGGTGCATGATGCCGTCGACCATCATCTCGGTGTGAATGCCGAAGTCCCCCTTCGTCCCTTGGGCCAACAGCTGCGCCACGATGTTGGGGATGGCGCCGATGCCGGTCTGCAGGGTGGCGCCGTCGGGGATGAGCTCCTCAATATGACCGGCGATGGCCTTGTCTTCTCCCGAGACCACGGCCTCCGGCAGCTCGAACGCGGGATCATTGGACTCGATGATGTAGTCGATCTCGGAAATGTGTATGCGATGCCCACCGAAACGACCGAGACCGAGGACCCGCGGAATGTTGGGATTCACCTCGCCGATGGCCAGTCGCTCCGGATCACGCGCGGCTTCGACAAACGCATTGAATGTTGCTCCAGCATGCAGACCGAGGCTGAGGAAACCGAATTCGTCCATCGGTGACAGCATCGCGGTCATCACGCGTGGGCGAGCCAGGGCCGCGTACCGTTCCCAGCCGAGAAAGTCGGCCGGCAGGTACTGCACGTTGGCGCCGGAGGCCTTCAGCATGCGTTCGATGGGACCATAGAACCCGCTGACCACGCGAACGCCGGGTTGTAGCGCCACCGGATACGGTTGGAGGAGAATTGCGGTGAAGATCGTCAAGCCACGATAATCGTCGCGTTCGGCAAGCGCATTGAAAAGACTTGTGGGCTGGGCGGTCGCAATCCCCGCGCACACCACGTCATCGATACGCAACAAGTCGACCGCTTGCCGAGCGGTGCGCAGCTTGCTGTGATATAGGCCTCTGGTGTCAGTGGGTGTCATATGCCGTTTCTGCTACCACATTGCGGGCGGAATGGTAATGGAGGTGGACGCTGCTAAGGTGACGTCAGTCGCCAGCAGCGTTGCGGCGTGGGAACGCCTCAGCACCCTCAGAACCGAGCTGACCTTGAAGGCGCTGAGACGGTATGGTACCCAAGCGCCTAGTCGCGCGATTTCCACACCTGCTGTGCAGTCGCTGGCGACAGGAACCGACGTGGTCCCCGGTAGCTCAGTCGGTAGAGCGATCGGCTGTTAACCGATTGGTCGCTGGTTCGAGTCCGGCCCGGGGAGTCGGGAAATCAGGGGGTTGGCCCCGCAAGGGGTCAGCCCCTTGGTGGCTCTGTGAGGACACTGTGCCGGAACTTTCGGCCACGGCGGTCACTTTGGCCGCGGTCGGATCACGTTCTGCCCCTGTGCCCGACTTCGTCCAGATCGGCAACAGGGCCGAGTTTCGCCCCATGCGTACACCGTAGGATGGCGTGGGGCCTGGGCGCCATGCTTCTGAGTCGCGGTGGACGTCAGCGGACAATTCACCTACATACGCCCTGATGCGGATCCTGTTCTTGGGCGATGTGGTCGGGAAACCCGGCCGCCAGGCGATTCGGTCGTTGCTGCCGCGGCTGATCGATCGCGAACGCCTCGCGTTGGTGATTGCCAACTGCGAGAACGTCGCGGGAGGTGCGGGGGTTGATCCGAAGAGTGCCCAGGAGTTGTTCGATGCGGGGGTGGATGTTCTGACCTCCGGCAACCATGTGTGGCGCAAGAAGGAGATTATCGAGTTTATCGCTGCAGAAAACCGGCTGGTGCGACCGGCGAACTTTCCACCGGGCGTACCGGGACGTGGCTGGACCGTGTGGGAGACGGCGGACGGGACCCCAGTGGTGATCCTCAATCTGATCGGCCGAGTGTTCTTGGACAGCGTGGATTGCCCATTTCGGACCGCCGAGGCGTTGCTGCCGGAGCTGCGTGCACGGGCGCGGACGATCATCGTCGACATGCATGCCGAGGCGACGTCCGAGAAGGCCGCCATGGGGTGGTTTCTTGCCGGCAAGGTTTCAGCGGTGCTTGGCAGTCACACACATGTGCAGACCGCGGACGAACGCATCCTTCCCGGCAACACCGCCTACATCACCGACGTGGGCATGTGTGGCCCCACGGAATCGATCATCGGTGTGAAGCGGGAACTGGTGATACAAAAATTTCTCACGCGGATGCCCGTGAAGTTCGACGTAGCCAGTGGGCCGGTTGCGATCCAGGGGGTATTCGTAGATATTGCCCCGGAGAGCGGCCACGCGCAAAGCATTCGGCGAGTCCAAGAGGTGTGTGAGCAATGATGTCCGTCGAGCAGCAACTCACCGTGCTGCGGCGGGGCACAGTTGATCTGCTACCCGAAGACGAGCTGATCGCGAAGTTGCGTGAAGGACGACCGCTGCGCGTGAAGTTCGGTGCTGATCCGTCAGCGCCCGATCTGCATCTTGGCCATACGGTTGCGCTCACCAAGCTTCGACAGTTTCAGGATCTGGGGCATCACGTGATTTTCTTGATTGGTGATTTCACCGGCATGATCGGTGATCCCACGGGGAAGTCGGAGACCCGTAAGCCGCTGACGCGCGAGCAGGTCGGCGCGAATGCGGAGACCTATCGCCAGCAGGTGTTCACAATCCTCGATCCGGAACGGACGGAAGTGCGCTTCAATTCGGAATGGATGGACCGCATGCTTGCCGCGGACGTTGTACGCTTGTGTGCGCACTACACCGTCGCGCGCATGCTCGAGCGTGACGACTTCGCCAAGCGCTACGAAGAGGAGCGTCCGATCGGGGTGCACGAGTTTTTGTATCCGCTCGTGCAGGGCTACGACTCGGTGGAGCTGCGGGCCGATGTCGAGCTTGGCGGGACAGACCAGCGCTTCAATCTGCTGATGGCGCGCGAGCTGCAGAAGGCGTATGGACAGGCCCCGCAGGTCGTCATGACGGTTCCGTTACTGGAAGGCACTGACGGTGTGGCGAAGATGAGTAAGTCACTCGGGAACGCGATTGGAATCGCCGAAAGGCCGGAGGAGATCTTCGGCAAGGTGATGTCCATCTCCGATACGCTGATGCTGCGGTATTACGAACTGCTGACCACGGAAGATGCGGCGGCGATTCGCGCGCACCTCGAGGCGGGCGCCGCGCACCCCATGGACGTCAAGAAACGGCTGGCGTCGCTCTTGGTCGCGCGCTTTTACGATGCGGCAGCCGCTGAGCGCGAAGCGGAAAACTTCGGCCGGCGCTTTCAGCGGCGGGAGATACCCGCCGACGCGCCGGAGTACGTATACGAGACCCCCCCCGACGCGATTCCACTGCCACGTCTCCTTGCTGTCTCCGGCCTCGCGACCTCGAGGAGTGAGGGGCGGCGCAAAATCGTGGAAGGGGCGGTGCGGATCAACGGCAAAAGAATCGCCGATGTGAACTTCCAGGTTGTGCCGAAGGAAATGGGCGCGCTGGTGGTGCAGGTCGGGCGCCGCCATGTGCGTCGCATCATTTTTTCGGATCCGAAGCGGCCGGGGGTTGACTCCTGAGAGAGCGATCGTTAAATAGCTTACCCTGCTGATTGCGGTCGGTCTGCTGACAATCGAAATTGGGTTTGCAGGCTATTGCCGGAACGTTGTGGGGATTTGCCGCCGTGTCCCGCAGGGGATTGACACCCAAGGGTGCGGCGAATATAAGGAACATTCCGCCTGAGTGCGGTCGGTCTTTGAAAACTAGATGGTAGAGCCGTTCTGCCGATCCGGATTCGGGTCGAGCAGAGGTGATGAGTTATAAGGATGTGACGGACCCGTTGATTCGAACACAAGCCTCGAGGCATTCGAGGTCTTTGTCTTTCAACTGGAGAGTTTGATCCTGGCTCAGAACGAACGCTGGCGGCGTGCCTAACACATGCAAGTCGTGCGGGAAAGTAGGGGTAACTCTGCGAGTATAGCGGCGCACGGGTGAGTAACACGTAGGCAACCTACCTTCGAGACCGGGATAACCTGTCGAAAGACGGGCTAATACCAGATAAGACCACGGGGGCTGTGGCCCTCGGGGTAAAAGGTGGCCTCTGCTTGCAAGCTACTACTCGGAGCTGGGCCTGCGCGCCATTAGCTTGTTGGCGGGGTAATGGCCCACCAAGGCAAAGATGGCTAGCTGGTCTGAGAGGATGGCCAGCCACACTGGGACTGAGACACGGCCCAGACTCCTACGGGAGGCAGCAGTGGGGAATATTGCGCAATGGGCGAAAGCCTGACGCAGCGACGCCGCGTGGGTGATGAAGGCCTTCGGGTCGTAAAGCCCTGTCGGGAGGGAAGAAACCTCGGTGATCGAATACGTCACCGACCTGACGGTACCTCCTAAGGAAGCACCGGCTAACTCCGTGCCAGCAGCCGCGGTAATACGGAGGGTGCAAGCGTTGTTCGGAATCACTGGGCGTAAAGCGCGTGTAGGCGGCCTCTTAAGTCTGGTGTGAAAGCCCGGGGCTCACCCCCGGAAGGGCACTGGAAACTGGGAGGCTAGAGTACCGGAGAGGAGGGTGGAATTCCTGGTGTAGCGGTGAAATGCGTAGATATCAGGAGGAACACCGGTGGCGAAGGCGGCCCTCTGGACGGATACTGACGCTGAGACGCGAAAGCGTGGGGAGCAAACAGGATTAGATACCCTGGTAGTCCACGCCGTAAAC
>Ga0315286_10001341_pt1 | contig 22268 bp, 20 predicted proteins | sample YL17G10_0_MG_FD_205038 | JGI IMG/M metagenome (GOLD analysis project Ga0315286, IMG submission 205038) | Sediment microbial communities from Yellowstone Lake, YNP, Wyoming, USA - YL17G10_0 | ecosystem: Environmental > Aquatic > Freshwater > Lake > Sediment | place: USA: Wyoming | collected...
TCTTGGACTGGAACCCGATCGCCACGTCGGCGGTGTCGGCGCCGTGCCGGACCTCGCACTGGTCGTGGTAGAACTTCATCAGATCGGTGCCCGTGCCCAGCCGGTTCTTGCGGGCGTAGAGCGTGGAACAGGGCGCGATCACCTCGACGAAGGCGAAGCCGCGCTTCTGCATCGCCTCGAGCATGGCGCGCTTCATGCGCCGCACGTGGAGCGCGGTCCAGCGGGCGACGTAGGTGGCGCCGCAGGACGCCACCAGGTGGGGCAGGCTGAACGGGTATTCGGTGCTGCCGTAAGGCGAGGTCGTGGTGCGCGCGCCGAAGGGCGTGGTCGGCGCGAGCTGCCCGCCGGTCATGCCGTAGATGAAGTTGTTGACGCAGATCACGGTCAGATCCAGGTTGCGGCGCGCGGCGTGGATCAGGTGATTGCCGCCGATCGCGACCAGGTCGCCGTCGCCGCTGAAGACCACCACCTTCAGCTCCGGGTTCGCCAGATGGAGCCCGGTGGCGAAGGGGATCGCCCGGCCGTGGGTGGTGTGGAACGAGTCGAGCTTGATGTAGCCCGCGACCCGCCCGGTACAACCGATGCCCGAGACGATCGCGAAACGTTCCTCGGGGATGCCGCTCTCGCGCACCGCCTCGACGAAGGCGTTGACACAGGTGCCGATCCCGCAGGTCGGGCACCAGATGTGGGGCAGCCGGTCGTCGCGCAGCAACCGGTCCTTCGGATGATGCTGGGTCGTCCGCACCCCGACCTCGGCCGGGGTCGGGGGAGGGGTCTCGGTCGCGCCTTCGCGTCGGCTCATCGCAGCGCCTCCTCCATGCCCGCCAGGATCGCCTCCGGCTCGTGCACCTCGCCGCCGGCGTTCGGCACGAGAACCGTCCGCGCGCGGCCCCCCGCGCAGCGTTCGACCTCGTAAACCATCTGGCCCAGATTGATCTCGGGAACCACGAAGCCCTTCACCCGGGCACTGAGCGCGCGGATGCGCTCCTCGGGGAAGGGCCAGGCGGTGATCAGCCGCAGAAAGCCGACCTTCAGCTTCCGATCCCGGGCGGCTTCGATCGCCGGGCGTACGACCCGTGCGGTGATCCCGTAGCAGACGACTACGATCTCGGCGTCCTCGGTCCCTTCCTCCTCGACGCGCACGATCCGATCCGCGTTGCCGCGGATCTTCTCCAGCAACCGGGGCACGGTTCGTCGCTGCACCGGCGCGGTGACCGCCGGGTAGCCGCGCTCATCGTGGGTGAGCCCGGTCACGTGGATTCGATAGCCGTCCCCGGCGGTGACCATCGGCGGCACCCCGTCCGGGTCCGGGTCGTAGGGCCGATACTCGCCCGGGGGGCGGGTCGTCATGCGCCGCGGCACGAGACGGATCGCGTCGGCCGCGGGAATGACGACCTTCTCGGTCATGTGCCCCACGACCTCGTCGCTCATCAGCAGCACCGGCAGGCGGTAGGTCTCGGAGAGGTTGAAGGCTTCGATCGTGAGATCGAAACACTCCTGCGGCGACGCGGGGCAGAGCGCGATCACCCCGTAGTCGCCGTGCGAGCCCCAGCGCGCCTGCATCATGTCCTGCTGCCCGACCAGGGTGGGGAGCCCCGTTGAGGGCCCGCCGCGCTGCACGTTGACCACCACGCAGGGGGTCTCGGTCATGTAGCCCAGGCCCAAGTTCTCCATCATCAGGCTGAAGCCGGGACCCGAGGTGGCGGTCATCGACTTCGCGCCTCCCCAAGCCGCGCCCAGCACCGCCGCCATCGAGGCGATCTCGTCCTCCATCTGGATGAAGGTGCCGCCCAGTCCGGGCAGGCGCTCCGCCATCCGCTCGGCAACCTCGGTGGCGGGCGTGATCGGGTAGCCGCCGAAGAAGCGGCACCCCGCCGCGATCGCGCCCTCGGCCGCCGCGATGTCGCCGTTCATGAAGTGCTCGCCGGTCAGGACCGCGGGGTGTTCCTCACTCATGCTCCACCTCCCCCGCGGCACTCTCGGCCGCCGGCGCGCTCATGCGCTCCTCGACGCACTCGGAGTAGATCGCGAACTCGGGACACAGGCTCTCGCAGAGATCGCAGTCGACGCAGGCGTCCTCCCGGACCGCTTCCGGGTAGTGATACCCCTTCTTGTTGAATCGTTTCGAGATCTGCAACACCTGCCGCGGACAGTACTCGACGCAGAAGCCGCAGCCCTTGCAGCGCTCGACGATGATGAAGATGCGGCCGTGCGGGCGCACGAAGCGCTCCGTGTCGAGCGGGGTCCTCCAGAATCGCATGCCGCTGCCGCCTTTCGTCCGCGCTCGTCCCGGGACCACGCCTAGATGCACAGCGCGAGGATGAGCAGGTCGTGCTCCTTGCCCTTCACGTCCTTGACGAAGCCCGCCAAGGTGCCTTCGGGTTCGAAGCCGAGTTTCTCGAAGCAGCGCCGCGCCGCGGGCTGGTCCTGCATGAGATGCGCCTCGATTTTCGCCAGGTTCTCCGCCACCCCGTGCGCCAGCACCTGCCGGCCCAGGTAGCCGGCCAGCCCGATGCCGCGAAAGTCCGGCGCCACGATCAGACGCACCTGGCCGACGTGCGACTCGAAGCCGTAGGTCCGGTGCTCGATCGAGGCCTCGGCGACGATCCGCTCGCCGGCGAGCGCCACCAGCCGCAGCGCATTCCAGTGGGGCGGGGGAGACATCCGCCGTTCCACGATGTCCCGCCGTGTCACGTCCACCCGCAGGTGCCGGCGGTCTTCCTCGGGAAGCGCGGTGAAGAATCGCAGCAACGGCAGGAGGTCCTCCGGGGCGAGCGGTCGCACCTGCACCGCGCGCCCGTCGTGGGAACGGAAGACCTTCGGATACTGGACCATCGCCCCGGCCCTCAGTGCCGTTCGCGCCCCTCGCCGTCCATCGCCTGCATCAGGTCCGCCAGCCGGTTCCAGAGCTGCGTGATGTGGGTGGTCATCACGATCACGTCGCGCAGCACCCCGTCCGGGCCCCGCCGGCGGTCGCGAAGTGTGAGCTCCGCATGGAAGCCGAGGCGCTCCAGGATCCGAAGCGCCGCGGTCTCATCCGGGGTCACCTCGGCGCGGAGCCGTTCCACTCCCCGTCGCGTCGCCTCCTGGAACAGCTCGTTCAGCAGCCGGCCCCCGAGTCCGCGGCCCTGCAGCTCCCGCGCCACGATGCAGCGGATCTCTCCGGTGTGCCGCATCCAACCGTACCGCGGCCGATGGAGCGTGGCATCGCCGACGATCTCCTCGCCCTGGAGCGCGATCAGCCGCCAGTGCTCCAAGGCGTCCGTCGCCTCCATCCGGATGCGCACGTTCGCGCGGTCGGTCAGATCCATCCGGAGGTGGAGGCGATCCGCCTCCGGCAGCTTCCGGAAGAAACGGTGCGATCGGTCGAGGTCGCCCTCCTGCATCGGCCGGAGGACGACCGTCGTTCCGTCGCGCAGCCGGACCTCTTGCGGAAAAGTTTGCATCCCGGGTCGCCGGTCACGCCCTACTGGCGCTGCAGCGCCTCCATCGGGTTGAACGGCTTCGACGCGTAGCCCGCCGGGGGATCGTAGGCGCCGGCCGGGGCCGACCCGTCCTTCACCTCCAGCGTACGCTCCGACATCTTCATCTCCTGACCCATGACGGCGATCGTCTGCTCCTCGAGCACCGGGAGCCCCTCGATCTTGCGGAACTCGGCGACGGCGTCCTTGGTCGCCGGATTCAACGCGAAGAGCGCCTCGTCGAGCGCGCGGTAGACCGGGTAGTCGATCTTCACGTCGGCCGTCGCCCAGATCTCCGACTTGAAGGTCATCATGTTGTTGGAGACGACCGCGTGATAGAGCCGCGCATTCCACGCGCCGACCGGCTTGCGCTCCTCGGTCGGGGTGACGCTGGCGGTGGACTTCATCATCTCCATCATCTGCCGCAGTTGCGCCGCGGTCGAGTCCGACGGGTCGAACAGTTTCGCGAAGTCGATCGGCAGGGTGAGCACGTGGTAGACCTTCGCCTCATGGTCCAGCAGGTAGATCTTCGATTGGTCGAGTCGGACGATCGCGTCGGTCCGACCGCCGGCCATCGCGATCCGGTCCTTGCCCAGCCAGAGCGTGACCGTGTCGTCGTCCGCCGGCTGGCTCTGGCCCATCATAGTGAAGGCATCCCGGTGCGTGGCGCGCCGGATCATTGTGTCGGCGGAGGCCGACAGCGACGCGCCGAGCGCCAGCAGGCACAGCCCCACGACCCACGCTTTGACTCTCATGTTCCCTCCCTGGTTGACGGTCGGTCCCGGCCCGCCGCGGCCCGCAGGGCCGCCGCCGGGACGGGGTGGTCCTCCTGGAATCGATTCAAGCGCTCCTCCACCAGCGGGTACTGGGACGCGTCGACGAACGAAACGCAGGCGCGCAGCCCCTCGGTGCGGCAGCTCCCGGTCGATTCCAGCGTGATCGCGCTCACCCCGTAGTGCAGCAGCTCCCAGAGCAGTTCGTTGCCGCTCAGGCCGGGGTAGGCAAACGTGAAGTAGAAGCCGTCGGCGAGCGGTTCCCCCAGGTCGTTGTCGTAGACCAGCTGGAAGCCGTGCCGGCGGAAGATCTTCTTCAAGGCCGCCGCCCGCCGCCCGTACTCGCGCGTGTGCGCCACGAAGTCGAGCTGGCCGGCGTTCGCTTTTCGCATCAGGCCCAGCAGTCCCCACTGGGAGGACTGGGGCACCCCGGAGGTGGTGCAGTAGACGCCGCCGTGCACGAAGGCGTGACCGACGTTCTCGGTGCCGAAGCGGGGGAGGAGCGCCGGGGCCTTCATGGTGAGGAAGGCGGGCGAGAACGCGGCGATCCCGATTCGCGCTCCGGCGAAGCTGAAGATCTTCGACGCGGAGATCAGCACGAAGTAGCGGTCGGTGTAACGGGCGATCGTGGGGGGAAAAGGCGGCCGGCCGGGCTGGGAGTAGTCCTCGCGGAAGTCCATGCCCAGGTAGGCCAAATCCTCGATCGCCAGCACGTCGTAGCGGGTGCACAGCTCTCCCAAGCCGCGCAGCTCGTCCTCCTTGAGTGCCACCCAGGACGGGTTGTTCGGGCTGGAGTAGAGCAGGCCGCCGATCTTTCCATCGGCGAACCGGCGCTCCACCTCATGCACCAGCGTCGGTCCCCGCCGATCGAAGAGTTCGACCGAGTCCAGCTTGAGTCCCAGGAAGCGCGTCTGACGCATGCTGACCGGGAACGTCGGGTTCAGAAAGAGGATCGTGTCGCGCCCCGGGAGCCGGTTGCCGGCGATCGCCTGGGCGATGAAGCCGCCCTGCATCGAGCCGACCGTCGGGACGATGCACTCGGGGGGAATGTCGAGATCGAGGAAGTTCTTGATGAAGCGGGCGGCCTCGGCCTTCAGCTCCGGGATCCCGTCGAACGGCGGGTAGCCGGCGCTGATCTGCTGCTCCTGCTCCGCCCGGCAGGCGGTCTCCACACCGATCGGATCGTAGGGGAGGTTCGGGACGCCGAATTCCATCCGGATGTAGCGCACCCCGAGCTCGCCCTCGATCCGGGTGACCAGACGGTTCGATTCGCGGATCGAGAGATTGTTCGGATCGAACCCGGTGCGTTGGAGGATCTGCCGGATCGCCTGTCGGTCGAAGGGAACATCCCCACCCCGCATGAACCCTCCTGACGGATGGATGCCGCCCGTGCGGCTCTCGACCGGGGGAGTATACCCTGCGCGGACTCGGCCGGGAAGGGGCGGGACGGAGCGGGACGGAGCTACGCCGCGTCCCGGACGATCGCTTCCTCGGCCAGGGGCAGCGTCACCTCGAGGCTGAAGGTCGATCCCTGACCCAACACGCTCCGAGCCGCGAGGTGCCCGCCCATCATCTCGGTGAGCTTGCGGGCGATCGCCAGACCGAGCCCGGTGCCTCCATAGCGGCGCGCGGCGGAACCGTCGACCTGGGTGAAGCTGTCGAAGATCATGTCGAGCTTGTCTTCGGGGATGCCGATGCCGGTGTCGATGACCTCGAACCCGGCGTGGCAGAGGCCCCGCGCCGGGTCGGGCGCGAGCCGGACCGTCACGCGCACGCCGCCCCGCTCGGTGAACTTGACCGCGTTGGCCAGCAGGTTGAGCAGCACCTGGAAGAGGCGGCGCTCGTCCCCCACCACGGTTCGCGCCGGGTCCCCGATCACCACCAGATCCAGGCTCAGACCCTGCCGATCCGCCTTGGGCTTGACCGTGGCCACGGCGCGCGCCGCCATCGTCGCGGGCTGGAACGCGCGTCCGTCGAGCTCGAGTCTGCCGGATTCGATCTTGGAGAAGTCGAGCACGTCGTTGATGAGAGCGAGCAGGTTCTCGCCGCACTGCAGGATGTTGCCCACCCACTCCTTCTGCTGCGTGCTCGCGTCCGAGATGGCGAGCAGGTCGGCCAATCCGATGATGCCGTTCAATGGCGTGCGGATCTCGTGGGAAACGTTCGCCAGGAACTCCGATTTCGCCACGCTGGCGGTTTCGGCCGTCTCCTTGGCGACCCGCAGCTCCCGGGTCCGGTTCTCGACCATTTTCTCGAGGCCCTCGGCGTAGCATTGCACCTGCGACTGGGAGCGTCGCAGCCGCTCGTAGGCCGAGGAGAGCTGACCGTTGGCGGCCTGGATCGACGCGGCCATCTTGTTGAAGCTCTCAGCCAGCTGCGCGATCTCGTCGCGGCCCGACTCCGGGATGCGGGTGTCGAGTTGACCCGCCGCGAGCCGGTGCGAGCTGTCCGTCAGGCGCTGCAACCGGCGCGCTACGGTCTCGAAGAGGATGCGCGACACCAGGCCCGACAGCAGCAGCGCGGCCAGCGTCGTCGCGGCGACCAGCGCCACGTTCTGGTTGGCTCGGCGGATGATCGGGTCCATGTCGACGGCGAGGAAGATCGAGCCGATCGTACGCCCGCGGTGTACGATGGGACGTTCCACCACCTGCAGGTGGGGGCCTTCGAGTCGCCGCGGGCCGAGGCTGTCGGTCGCGACGACCGGGAGCCGTCGATCGAAGCGGGCCTGGAGCTGGCCCCGCGTGTCGTAGACCCAGGCCTGCTCGATTTCGGGGACCGCGCGCAGCGAGCTCAGGGCCTCGTGGGCCGCCTCCCGGTCCTCGAAGATCAGCGCCGGCGCGGTGCTCGAGGCGACCAGCGTCGCGGCCTGCTCCGCCAGTTCGGCGCCGCTGCGGCGCACCATGCGGTTCTCACGGGTGATGAAGAACAGACCCAGGCCCAGGACGACGACCGTGGTCGTCAGCAGCGTGAAGCCGAGCAGCTTCTCGCGCAACGAAAGGTGCCGGGTGGTGTGGGCGAGCCACATGTGCCGTCTCAGCGCTGCGCCAGGGCGTCCCCGGTGGGGACGTCCCGGCAGCTCTGGTCACGAGCCAGGTTGAGCAGCTTGGAACTGATCCGCAAGCCCGCGTCCCTCGCCAGGGTCTGGTCGACGTCGAAGCGCACGCGTTTGCCTTCGCGGTAGAGGCGGATGACGGCGCCCTCCCGGGGCTGATCCCAGATCCCGACGGTCAGCACGCCGGCCCGGTGGGCGGCATCGAGGACCGCGTCGAGATCCGGCGACGGGGAATCCCCCAGGACCAGGATGCGGCAGCCCCGGGTCTCGGTGGGCGAGGTGACGCGCCGGATCACAATCCGGCGCGCCGGGCCGGCGCCACCGAGGCCCTCGCGTGTGGCCTGGTTCTGCTCGTCCGCAAGCTTGCGCAACGCCTCCGCCAGTCCCGCATCCCCCGCGACGCCTACGATCAGTGTGTCGCCGGTCGGCGTCGCCCAATTGACGAAATCGGGAAACTTCAGCAGGAACGCCGCCTTGACCTCCGTCTCGGTAGCCTCATCGGCGCGAGTGGGATCGGGGGTCTTCTCGTAGCGCAGGCGAACCGTGGAAGCGTGCGCGGGCGCGTCCCACCGAATCCCGGCGCCGAGCGCGAGACACAGCAACGCTAGGAGCAGCGTTCGGGCTGCGCCTGCGTACGCGTGCCGCGATGGGCCGGGTCTCATCCGTGCGCCTCCGCCGTTGCGGGCGACCGAGCAGACGACCGCCGGGGCCGGTTCCGGCCGGAGCGATCGCGCCGGGCATGATTTCCCTTCCTTAGAGGTGGTTCGGCAGGCCAGGGGCTAGCCTAAACGCCCCTTGGGCGCTCAATGGCTGATATGACGCAAACTCGCCGGGAGATCCTGGAGGAGGAACTGAAATCTTCCAATCAGCAGGCTCAGACGCCCCATCACGGTGTAGCCGAAAGAGGCCCCGAACCCGACCATCAGAAAGAGGATCCCGACGCGGGAGGCCGCTCCGAGGAGACCCCGGTGCTCCGCGCTGAAGTAGAAGTAGACCAGAATCGCCGCCACGCCGAGCAGGACCAGGACCGCGGCGAGCAACGCCCCCACCGAGGTCGTGCCGGCGGCGGGAAGGAACGTCCCCGCCACTTGTCTCAGGATCCGTTCCTGAAGGACCGAAGGGATCAGATAGCCCGACCAGGCCGCGACGTAGAAGGCGATGGCGAAACGGCTGATCCACTGTCCGCGCGGGTGCAGGCGGGCGAGCATCAGCAGCCCGAGCACGCCCCCGGGGAGCAGCCAGAGCTGGCCCTGCTGGACCACCGGCACCCAGAACTTGCGCACGACGCCCGCGTCGAAATAATGCACGACGTAGTAGCCGGCAGAGACGCCGACCAGCAGGCTCTCGGCGAAGCGGTAGAACGGATTGTCGCGGTACAGGAAGGAGAAGACCGCCAGGGTCAGGAGGGCCGCCACCACCACGCCCAGGTCCGCCGCGCTCACGGGCTCGCCTCCCGCGCGCGGGCCGCGCGCCGCTGCAGCAGGAAGCCGAGATTGCCGAGCAGGATGAAGAGCACAATCAGGAAGTGGGCGAGCGACTGGGCGTCCATCCCGCGCACCCCCGCGCCGTCCCGGCCGATCAGACGTTCGTATTCCGCCGCCCCCTTCAGCCCGCCGAGCATCCCGGCGAGCTGGCCGGTCTGCAGGAACGGGTAGATCAAGACCGCCTGGATCGCGGTATTCCCGGCGACGATGCGCGCGTGGTACTTGCCCCCGGCCCAGATCACCCAGTACTCGGAGAGCGCACTGGAGCTGATCGTGACCACCAACGGGATGTCGGCGTAGCGATCGACGCCCTGAAGCAGCGACAGCTCCCCGGTCGGATGCCCGTAGTGGTCGGTCGGGTAGGCGCCCCGCAGGCTCTCTCCCATCCGAAGAATCGTGGCCGAGAAGTCCGGGTTGTAGCCGAGGAACGCGTAGTCGGTACCGTAGGTTCGGCCGTTCTCCGCCGCCGCCTGGGCCAGCACGCGTTCGGCGATCCCCACGCCTCCGGCGTAGGTGGTCATCACCAGCACCCGCACCCCGCGCCGGAACGCGTGACGCAGCACGGCCAGGCTCATCGGATCCAGTTCGGCCATCGTGTCCGGTTCGTAGTCGAAGCTGAGGAGGATGACGCGTCCGGGTTCCACGCCTTCGATCTCGGCGTGGAACGCGCGCGCTTCGCGCGAGACCCGGATCGGCAGATTGAGCGGCCACAACAGCGGGAACGCCACCGTCGCGGCGACCGCCAGGAAGAGGATCCGCCGGTCACCTTGCGCCAGGCGGGCGGACCACGCCCCGCGCGCCATTACGCCCCCTTCCCCAGGTAGGTCCGCTCGATGCCGAGGATGATCTTGATCGCGGTCGCGGTCATTCCCAGACCGACGCCGATCATGATGCCGCGCTTCGCCGCCAGGTTCGGGACGGTGAGCACCAGGTCCGACAGCGTGGCGAGCGAGTAGAAGCGCCCGGCGACGGTGAAGCCGATCATCTCGCCCAGTGGCACGCGCCCCAGCATCACGATCACCCCCGCGGCGAGCAGCAGCCCGGCGTGGAGGCTGCGCGCACGGAAGGCGCGGTACGATGCGCTGGCGACGTAGAAGGCGAGGAGCGCGAAGAGCGTCGACTGCATGGGGGACTGCACATAGGCGAAGAGCCAGGGGTAGGGGCCGCGTTCCTTGCCGAAGACCGCCCCGGCCAGAATCATCACGATCAGCCCGGCGACCGTGACCCCCGAGTAGCTCCAGCCCGCGACGCGCCGCCGGATGCGGCGGCCGTGATGCAGCAGGAGACTCAGGACGCCCAGGATCAGCGTCACCCCGAAGACCACCTGCTTCCAATCCAGGACGTTGTTGTACCGCGCGGCGATCCAGGGGTTGGGCGTGAAGAACTGGACCAGCATCAGCATGCCCACCACGAAGCCGAGCAGGATCGGACCGGTGCGCTTCACGGGGCCCCTCCGCCGCCCAGCCAGCGGCCCGCCTCCACGCCGAAGAGCCCCAGCAGCGATCCCAGCACCAGGATCGCCAGGATCACCGCCTTCGCCGCGTCCTGCCCCTTGAGCGCGCCGAGCAGCAACGGCTCGCGCGAGAGGTAGACGCTGCCGGCGTAGAGCTCCTCGCCGATCAGGGTGTAATCGCAGGCGCAGATGAAGAAGGGCAGCTGCGAGTCGGAGTCGGTCCCGGCGATCTGGATCGCGCCCGTCGAGTTTCCGGTTTCGGCGAGCACCAGGGCCTCGGCGTAGAAGTGGCCGATGAAGAAGTGGGTCGCGGTGCGCTCACGCAACATCACGCCACAGACCGCCGCCGCGTAGCCGAACTGGCTCTGGGTCGTGTAGTAGATGTCGTTCGAGTCGTAGTGATCGGAGCGGCCGACGGCCGCGTAGGCGTCGCGGACCACCTCCTGGGCCACGGTCATCACGATCGGGTCGCGGTTGGGCATGATCAGACGCGTCCCGTACTCGCCCGCCTTGCGTGCCACCTGACCCAGGATGTTGATGCTGGCGACGGTTGCGACTTCCTCCATCGGGTCGAGCCCGGCGCAGTAGAGAATCGGGCGACCCATCTCCGTCGCCCGTCCGACCGCCTCTTCGACCGCCTCCAGACCGGCGATGCGGCGGATGAAGAGCGGGCGGCCGCGTCGCGCCTGGCGCAGGAAAAAGAAGAGCACCGCGGCGAAGAGCAACGTGGCGATCGCGGCCGGGAGGCGCTCGATCTGGAACCAGCCGGCGGCGGCGGGATCGCTCATTCGAGGCCCTGCCTTCCCTCCCACTCGACCGTCTCGCCGCTGGGCAGCGTTTCGATCTCGAGCCGCGCCAGATCCGCGCCCGGATAGATGCAGCAGTTGTGTCCGATGCGGCAGCGCTCCGGCAGCCAGGCCCCCTTGCCGATCACGGTCAGGCCCTGGTCGAGATGCGTCGGAAACACTCGGTTTATCGTCAGTCCCAGATCCGGGTCGACCACCCGGGCATCGCGCCCGATCACGACCGACTTGTCGGCAATCACCCGCTCGATGTGGGCCCCCGCCCGTACCACCCCGTCGTGCATCAGGATCGAATGACGGACCGTCGCGCCCGCCTCGACCGTGACGCCGGGGGAGAGGGCGCTCTCCTCCACGGTGCCGAAGATCCGGCAGCCGCGGGCCAGCGTGGCCCGGCGGACCCGTGCGCCGCGGGCGATGAAGGCGGGGGGCCGGTCCCCCAGACGGTTTTCGTTCAGATTGGTCCGCACGTTCCAGTTCGGCAGATCGAGGGGCGATTCGGGATCGAGAAGCTCCATCGTGGTGTCGAAATAGGCTTGGAGCGTTCCGACGTCCTGCCAGAAACCGTGAAAACGATAGGCGGCCAGCCGCCCGCGCTGCAGCAGGAAGGGGAAGACGTGCTGGCCGAAATCGTTCCCGCCCCGCAAGCCGCAGACCTCTTCCAGGGCCGAGACCAGGAGGTCGGTCTCGAAGGCGTAGATCCCGAGCGAGATCAGATTGCTCTGCGGCCGGCGCGGCTTCTCCTCGAAGCCGGTGATCCAGCCCTCGCCGTCGACCTGGACCGTGCCGAAGAGGTGGGCCTGTTCGATCGGCACGGGCTTGACCGCGAGGGTCGCCCCGGCGCCGCTGCGGATGTGGTGCTCGATCAGCGCGGCGTAGTCCATGTGATAGATGTGATCGCCGGAGAGGATCAGCGTGATCTCCGGGTGGTGTCGCGCGATGTAGTCGAGATTGCGGAAGACCGCGTCCGCCGTCCCGCGGTACCAGTCGGCCTCCGAGCTGCCGGTGTGCGGCGGGAGGATCCGCGCTTCGCGGGCGCGTCCCACCATGCCCCAGCTCTCGCCGCGTCCCAGGTGGTTCGTCAGGCTGTAGGGAAGATACTGGGTGAGGATGCCGAGCTTCTCGATGCCCGAGTTCATCACGTTGCTGAGGGTGAAGTCGATCAGACGATAGATCCCGCCGAAGGGGACCGCCGGCTTGGCGCGACGCTTGACCAGGATGTTGAGCCGGCTGCCGACACCGCCGGCCAGGATGAGCGCGAGCGTGCTCCGGAGGTCGTAGCCCCGCTCGAGACGCGGAACGCGCGCGGTCTCCGCGATCATCGCGATCCCCCGCCGGCGCCGGCCGACGTCCAGACCGCGCCCGGCGGGACGATGCCGCTCACGGGCACGATCGCACCCGGCTCGATGCGGGCGTTCTTGCCGACCAGAACGATCCCGCGGGCCGACACCGCGGACCCGCCGCGCCCGTTGGCCGGAGGCGGAGCCTCCCCCAAGCCGGCTCCGCTTCCGATGCGCACGCGCTTGTCGACGATCGCCTGATGCACCCGCGCCCCCGCCTCGACGACCACGTCGCTGAAGAGGATCGAGTCGGTGATCACCGCACCGCGCGCCACCTTAACCCCCGGGCCCAGGACGCTGCCCAGCACTGTGCCGTCCACAATGCCGCCCTCGCCGATCAGCGACCCCTCGGCGTGGGTCCACTGACGGAAGATCGGCGGGACCTGCCGCACCAGGCTGTTGTCCTCGTTGTTCGTCCGCACGCGCCAGGCCTCGATGTCGATCCGGCCCTCCAGCAGGTCCTGGTGCGCCGCGTAGTAGGCATCGACGGTGCGGGTGTAGGCCCAGTAGCCGGCGAAGACGTGGCCGAAGACGCGATGGCGGGCCATCATCGCCGGGATGATGTCACGCCCGAACTCGATCGAGTCGTGATCCTTGAAGGCGGTCAGAACCTCCTCGAGCGGCTCCAGGTTGAAGACGTAGATGGTGAGCGAGACCAGGTCGCTCGGCGGGACGGCGGGTTTTTCGGCGTAATCGATCAGACGGCCGTTCCCGTCGAGCACGCCATACCCATAGCGCCGGTCTGGCTCCGGAATGCGCTTGAGCGCGATCGTCAGATCCGCGCCTCGCTCCAGGTGCTCCAGGATCAGCTCGCGGTAGTCCATCGAGTAGATGTGATCGCCCGAGACGATGAGCGCGATCTCGGTGCCGCGCTCGCGCAGGTAGCCGAGGTTCTGGTAGACCGCGTCGGCGTTGCCCCGATACCAGTCCATCGCCTCGGCGGCGTGATAGGGGGGCAGGATCTTGGCGCCGCGGTCGAGACCGACGAAATCCCAGCTCTCGCCGACCCCGATGTGGTCGATCAGCGAGGCCGGACGGTACTGCGAGAGGATGCCGACGTTGGTGATGCCGGCGCGCTCCAGGTTGGAGAGCGGGAAATCGACGATGCGGAAGTGCCCGCCGAAGGGAAGCGCCGCTTTGGGCCGCTCCAGCGTCAGTACCGACAACTCGCCCACGCGCCCGCCCGCGAGCACCATACCCGTCGTGCGCGGTAGCTTGATGCGGGAGAGCATCCCCTGGAACCCCGCCGTGTCAACGCCTTCCTGGAGAGCCACTTTTCGCGGCCCGACAAAGCAAGACCCGCGCCTCGCCGGGCGCGGGCTCGCTCGCGTCGTCCTCAGGCGTGGAGGGACTCGAACCCCCAACCTACGGTTTTGGAGACCGTTGCTCTGCCAGTTGAGCTACACGCCTAATCGATCCCGGTTATCGGTCGCGCCGATCCGGACCTGGACCGTACTATAGCCAGCCGGCGGAGTCGGGACAAGACCCCAACCATCAGACCCCAACCATCATGCCTGACGCAGGCGGGGGAGAAGCGTGGCCAACTCGGAGCGTGGATCGGAAGCCGCGGGCGGTGCGGGGACCGGCCCGGCAGATGCGGCCCGGCGCGCCTTCGATCGCTTCTCGGTGCGGGCGGCCGCGGCGGCGGGCCTGCTCCTGCTGGTCTCGGCGCTCACCTTCGACCCGAAGCTCTATATCAACGGCGATAACATCGACTACATGCAACTCGCGCATCGCGCGCTGACCGAGGGTGCGCTGTGGGGGAGCTCCAAGTTCCCGCCTCTCTTCCCGCTGATGCTCGCCCCGGTTCAGGCGCTCTTCGGTTCGGCACTCCTCCCGCAGAAACTCCTGGTGTTGCTGCTCTACGCTGCCTGCGGCCCGCTGCTGCTCTGGCTCGCCGAGCGCCGGCTCCCGCGCGGGCTCGCCTTATCCGCGGTGCTGGCGGCGATGGTTGCGGTCCCGGTGCTCGAGTTCTCCCACTACGTCATGTCGGAGATCCCTTATCTGCTGCTGAGTCTGGCGGCGCTGGTCGTGGGGGAGAGGCTCCTGTCCCGCGGGGGCCCTGAGCCGCAGCCGCGGGGGCGCGCGCGGATCTGGCCGCCTCCCCGGGGCTTGCTCCTCCTCTCCGCGTTGGCCGCCGCCGCCTTCTACACCCGCACCGCCGGAGCGGTGCTGGTGGTCGGGTTCCTGGGGGTGGTGCTGCTCGGCGGGCGCCGGAGATGGATCCCCGCGGCGCTCGCGCTCTCCGCGCTCATCTTCCTCCCCTGGGCACTCCATTCGCTTTCCGGGAGCGCTACGGGCCAGACCTATCTGGATCAGATCGGCCGTGTGAACCCGTATTTCCCGGAGGAGCGGGCGCTCGATTTAAGCTCGCTGCTGACCCGCCTGCATCAGAACGGCGCCCGGTACTTCTTCTATGAGCTTCCACGCGCCCTGGTCCCGGTCGTCTACCAGAGCACCTACACGCCGCGCTACGGTCCGCGGCTCCCCGTGCCCTGGTTTCTCGCGCTGCCGCTGCTGGCGCTGCTCCTGGCCGGCGGGGTGCGCGCCGCCCGCCGCCTTCCGTTGACGGCGACCGTGACCCTCGGCTCGATCGGACTGTGCCTGCTCTGGCCGCCGATTTGGGCCGGGGTGCGTTTCCTCGTGCCGATTCTCCCGCTGATGACGCTCTTTCTGGTGCTGGGAGTGGGCGAGGCCGCCCGACGGCTGCCTCGCGCCGGGGAGCGTGCGGCGCGGCGCGCGATCGCCGTCACCCTCGGTGTCCTGCTGGTTCTGGGCGGTATCAATCTCTACCGGTACGTGCGCGAGACGCGGGAATACCCGCCGCCCTGGGGCGTTTACTTCGAGGCCGTCGCGTGGGCCAAGGGGCACCTCCCGGCGGGCAGTCTCGTCATCGATCGCAAGCCCGGCATCTTCACGTTCGTTTCCGGCCTCCCGGCGGTCACCTTCCCACGCGAGGCCGATCCCGATCGGATGCTGCAGTTCTTCCGCGAGCGCGGGGCGCGCTACGTCCACGTCTCGACAATTCCCTATGACGATCTCCCGCGGTTCCTCTATCCTGCGGTCATGCGACGGCCCACGTATTTCGAGCCGGTGTGCGGCTGGATGTACCCGGACAGCACGTGGAGTCTGATCCTCGAGTTTCGGCCCGGCGCGGACGCCAGAGGGCTGGTCCTGCCGGAGGGGATGCCCCCCACGGAGACACCCTGAGGCCGATCCGGCCGGGGCGTGCATATGGACCTGACGGAGCAGCAGGATGTGATAGCCCGCGCCTGGGAAACCGGCGGGGTCGCAACGCCGGAGGCCTGGGCCGCGGTCACCCAGGCGATCGCGTCGCTCGATCGCGGTGAGATCCGGGTCGCCGAGAAGCACGCGGGCGCGTGGCAGGTGAACGGCTGGGTCCAGATGGCGATCCTGCTCTACTTCCGGTGGCAGGAAGCGCGACCCTCGGAGGCGGGCCCGCTGCGGTTCCGCGACAAGTTGCCGGTCAAGCAGGATCTCGCGACGCGACGGGTGCGCGTGGTGCCGCCGGGCACGGCCCGCTACGGCAGCTTCCTGGAACCGGACGTGGTGCTCATGCCCGGCTTCGTGAACATTGGCGCCTACGTCGGTGCCGGCACGATGATCGACACCTGGGCGACCGTCGGCAGCGGCGCGCAGATCGGACGCGGCGTGCACCTCTCCGGCGGGGTCGGCATCGGGGGCGTGCTCGAGCCGCCTCAGGCGATGCCGGTCATCGTGGAGGACGGCGCCTTCATCGGCTCGCGCTGCGTGCTGGTCGAAGGCGTGCGGGTCGGCGCGCACGCGGCGCTCGGGGCCGGTTGCGTGGTGACCGCGTCGACGCCGATCGTCGACGTGCGCGGGGCCACCCCGGTCGTCTCGCGCGGAGAGATCCCCGCCGGCGTCGTCGCCCTCCCGGGAAGCTGGCCGCGCCGCTTCCCGGCGGGGGAGTTCCTTCTGCCGTGCGTCCTGCTGGTCAGGGAGCGGAGCGCGTCGACCGACCGCCGCACCCGGCTCAATGAAGTGCTGCGCGAGTTCCCGCTGCCGGACGCAGCGGACCCGGAGGGGAGGTTGGCATGAAGTCCCGCAAGACCGCCGGCCGCGGCCGTCGTCCCGCCAAGCCCAGCGCGCGCAAGTCCGCCGCGCCGGCCCCGGTCGACCGGTCGCGATACGCGGTGCCGGCGGACCGGCTCGCCTGGTCGTGCGATCCCTGTCAGTTCGCGTTCGAGAGCACCGCCGAGGTGCCCGACTTCGAGGGGATCATCGGCCAGGACCGCGCGATGGACGCGATCCGCCTGGGTCTCAAGATGTGCGGCAAGGGCTACAACATCTACGTCGCCGGCGACCCGGGCACCGGCCGGATGACGACCGTGCGTCACCTGCTCGAGAAGGCCCCCAACGGCCGCGGCGTGCCGCCGGACATGGTCTACGTCAACAACTTCCGCAATCCGGATCTGCCCCACGCGCTGCGGCTGCCGGCGGGCCAGGGCAACCGTCTGCGCGGCGACATGGAGACCCTGGTCATCAACATGCGTCGCAACATCGCCCAGATCTATGAGAGCGATGTCTACAAGGAGCGGATGAAGGCGCTGATCGAGGAGTTCAAGGAGCGCGAGAAGAAGATCCTGCGCGCCTTCGAAGAGCAAATCCGCCGCGAGAACTTCGCCCTGATCCAGGTTCAGCTCGGTCCCTTCTCCAAGCCGGAGATCGCGCCGATCCTGGCCGGCGAACCGGTGCAGATGGAGCGGCTCGAGGCGCTGACCCTGCAGGGCAAGTTCGCCACCGAGGAATTCGAGCGTCTCAAGCAGAAGTACGAGGAACTGACCGCCGAGATGGAGAAGGCGTTCAAGGCCTCCCGCGACCTGAAGCGCGAGCTGCGGGAGGCCATGGCGAAGCTGCAGAAGGATTTCGGCTCCCCGGCGGTGACCGGCTACGTCCAGGACCTCAAGGCCGTGTACGACCACCCCGGGGTGCTCACCTACCTCGACGAGGTGCAGGAAGAGATCCTGAACAACATGGAGCGATTCATCGACGGCGAAGAGGGGGAGGACGCCGAGAAGAAGGGCTCCGCCGAGCGGGACGAGCGCTTCCGCGACTTCACGGTCAACGTGCTGGTCGACAACTCGCGCACCGCCGGGCCGCCGGTGATCCTGGAGACCAGCCCGAACTACCGGAATCTCTTCGGCACGATCGAGCGCATGGTCGATCGCTCCGGACATTGGGTCAGCGACTTCACGCGCATCAAGGCGGGCAGCCTGCTGCGCGCCAGCGGCGGAACCTTGATTATCAACCTGATGGACGCCATCGTCGAGCCGGGGGTCTGGGTGGCGCTCAAGCGGGCGCTCAAGCACCAACGGGTCGACATCCAGACCTTCGACCCCTTCTATCTCTACTCGATCTCGGCGATCAAGCCCGAGCCGATTCCGCTCGATCTGAAGCTGGTGGTGGTGGGGGACAAGTACGCCTACCACGTTCTCTACAACTACGACGAGGACTTCCGCAAGATCTTCAAGGTCAAGGCGGAGTTCGACACGGTCATGCCGCGCAACGGGGAGAATCTGACCAAGTACGTCAACTTCGCGCGCAAGATCACCCAGGAAGAGTGTCTGCGCCCACTCGATCCGGCGGGCGTCGGGGCCCTGATCGAGTACGGTCTGCGTCTCGCCGGACGGCAGACGCGGCTCTCCACCCGCTTCAGCGAGATCGCGGATCTCATCCGCGAAGCGAGCCACTGGGCCCAGGAGGCGGGGGCGGAGCACGTCAGCGCCGATCACCTGCGCCGCGCCGTCGCTTCACGGGAGAAGCGGGTCAACCTGACGGAGGAGAAGCTGCGCGAGTTGATCGAGGAGGGGATCCTGCTGATCGACACCACGGGGACCAAGGTGGGGCAGGTGAACGGCCTCTCGGTGGTCGACCTGGGGGACCACGCCTTCGGCCAGCCTTCGCGAATCACCGCGAAGTGCTCGCTGGGCCGCGAGGGGATTATCAACATCGAGCGCGAGGCCGACCTCTCGGGCAAGACCCACAACAAGGGCATGCTGATTCTGGAGGGCTACTTCCGTAGCCTCTTCGCGTCGGACAAGCCGTTGGCGATCCACGCCAGCCTTTGCTTCGAGCAATCGTACGGCGGGGTCGACGGGGACAGCGCCTCCTCGACCGAGGTCTATGCGTTGTTCTCGGCCCTCTCCGGCGTCCCGTTGCGCCAGGAGATCGCGGTCACCGGCAGCGTCAACCAGCACGGCGAGATTCAGCCCATCGGCGGGGTCAACGAGAAGATCGAGGGTTTCTTTGCCATCTGCCGCGCGCGCGGCCTGACCGGCACGCAAGGGGTGATGATCCCGAAGATCAACCTGAACGATCTGATGCTGCACGAAGACGTGGTGGTGGCGGTGCGGGAGGGCCGGTTCCATGTCTACGCGGTCGAAACGATTCCTCAGGGCATCGAGATCCTGACCGGGTTGCCGGCCGGCGAGCGGCGGCCCAACGGGAGCTTCACGCCCGGGACCGTGTTCGCCCGCGTCGCCCGGGTGCTGGGCGAGTACGCCGAGAAGAGCCGGGCCTTTGGAGCGAAGGAGGGCTGAGGCGCTCCGCCCGATTCCCGGCGTGCGTCATTCGGCCTCGGCCGGATCGGACGGCATGGCACGCGACGGATCGAGGCCGCGGGATGCCAGCGCGTCCAGGAGATCGTCCGGAATCGGCGCAGTCACGGTGAATGCGCCTCCGGTCCTCGGGTGGGTCAGCGAGATGCTATAGGCGTGGAGGGCCTGCCGCGGCAGGCCGAGGGCGAGTTGTTCCTCGGGCGCGAGCGGCCGGCCCGCGACGAACTTCAGGAAGAAGCGCTCGTCGCGGCCGTAGACCTTGTCCCCGACGATCGGCAACCCCATCGCCTTGAGATGCACGCGGACCTGATGCAGGCGCCCGGTCTGGGGCCGGGCCTCGACCCAGGCCCAGTCGTCCCCGCGGTGGAGCACGCGGACCTCGGTGCGCGATGGAAGGCCTCCGGGGCGAACGCCGACCGCCTTGCGGATCGCGCTGCCGATCGCGGGACCGAGAGGGAGGTCGATCGTGAAACGATCCTCTCCGGGCCGGCCCTCGACCAGGGCGAGGTAGCGCTTTCGCACGACGCGGCGGCGGAACTGGATCGCGATGCGGGCGGCGTCTTCCCGGGTGCGGCCGAAGAGGACGACCCCGCTCGTCTCCCGATCGAGACGATGGACGACGTGGAGACGGCCCCACTCCGGATGACGCTCGAGGAGCAGATGCAACAGAGTGTGACGGAAATAGCGGCCCGAAGGGTGGATCGGGAGATTGCCGCTCTTGGCCACCGCCAGGATCGCCTCGTCCCGATAGAGGACCCGGTAGCGATCATCGATCGGCGGCTCGGCGCGCGGCAGCGGCACGTACTCGATGCGGTCCCCATCGCGCAACGCGCGCGAGGGCCGCACCGGCCGGCCATTGAGAGTGATCCGCCCGTTTCGGATCAGGCGGCCCCATTGGGTGCGCGAGCGGTAGGTGAAGCGGCCGGCGAGATACCGATCCAGCCGTGTCCCGGCGTGGTCCGGCCCGACCTGCGTCTGCCCCATGCGGACCCAGGCCCGGATCTTGTCGCGTCTGGCGGGTGGTGGCTGGGACACAGCCCGGGTCTCCTGCCGCCGGCCGGGCCGGCTCACCTTCAGCCTATCGCCCTCGAGACGATCCTCCAACGGAATACCGTGATCTGCGGGCCGGCGGGCGGAGGCGTCGCGTGACGGAAACTCTCGGGACGGTCGTCGCGGTCCGGCCCCGATGGGTGCTCCTGCGGACCCAGACCGGCGAGATCCGCTGCGAGGTTCCGAGGAGCCTCAGGCAGGGTGCCCGTGTCCAGCGCCACGTCGTCGCGGTGGGGGACCGGGCCACCGTGGACCTGCAGCCCGACGGCCATGGCATCCTGCGGCGGATCGAGGCCCGGCGGACGAAGGTCTCGCGCCTGAGCTCGGTCCGTCCCCGGCGCGAGCACGTCATCGCGGCCAATGTCGATACTCTGCTGGCGGTGATGTCGGTCGATCGGCCTCGCTTCTACGCCCATACCCTGGACCGTCTGCTGGTCATCGCCGATGTCGGGGGCGTTCGCCCCGCGATCTGTCTCAACAAGATCGATCTCGCGCGCCCGGGCGAGGTCGAGGAGCTGATCCGTCCGTACTTGAGGCTCGGCATGCCGGTTTTCCCCACCTGCGCCCTGACCGGCCTGGGACTGGACGAACTGCGTGGTTTTCTCACCGGCCGCGAGACGGCCTTCCTGAGTCAGAGCGGGGTCGGCAAATCGGCCCTGATCAACGACCTGATCCCGGGGACACAGCAACGGACCGACGAGGTCAGTGTCTCGAGTGGTCGCGGCGTGCATACGACGACACGGGTCGACTACCTCGATCTGCCCGGTGGGGGGGCGGTTCTGGATACCCCCGGCGTGAAGACCCTTCAGCCTTGCGGGGTGGATCCGGCGGACCTGGCGTCATTCTTCCCCGAGTTTCGGCCTTACCTGGGTGCATGTCGATTCAATGATTGCCTCCACCGGGGGGAACCTGAGTGTGCGATCGAGACGGCAGCCCGGGCGGGAGAGATTTCACCTTCCCGGCACGTCAGTTACGTCCGCATCCTGGAAGGGCTACTGCTCGAGGCCGATGGTGCGGGTGAGGGCCGCGGCGTGGGGGTCGAGCCGGACTAGCGAGCTGATCTCGCGGGTCGGGTGCGTGATCCGGCCAACCAGCACGCGTCTTCGCCCCCACTGAAGGGCCTCGTCGCGGCTCGAGAACCAGATGTCGCCACGGCGCTCCCAACGCTCAGCCATCGTGTCCTGCACGATGAAGACGCCGACGCCGGGGAGCAGGACCCAATCGCCGAAGTCGAAGGGCGCGTTCCGGGTGAAGGTCCGGAGAAGATCGCGGGAGAGCGCGAGACATCCCGGTCGGACCGACGTCATCGCGGCGGTGATCGAGGGCGTCGCGTCGGTCTCCGCCGCCCGACTGGCGTAACCGGTCACGACGATCTCATGGAAGACCAGGGGATCTCCCTCCTCGGTCGGGAGGGTCGTCTGCGAGGTGGGCGGAACCGACACGGCATCAAGGGCGAGTTCGTCGCAGATCTGATCCTGACGCCCGTTTCCCGGGGCGGAAAGGGAGGATAGCCCGGCCAGGATGGCGGCCATGACGCCGACGAGCACGGGCACTCCGGCCAATGTGGCTTTCCTGGTCAATCCTTTGCACCCCTCTCAACGAACATGAGTCGCGACACCCGCTTGTCCTTGGGTGCCAAGGAAACTACTCCCCGCCCATGCGGTTCGTCAACCCCCGCAGAACCGCCCACGAGCCCCTGCGGTTCCGGGCAAGGGGAGCCGAAAGACCCTGCTGGCTGCTCTTAGTGCTTGCGCTGCAAGCCACTGGCCGGATATCATGCTGACGGTGCGCCTGATCGTCTGGCGTAACTTGTTTTCTTGCAATTGATTGTCGTTACCTTGGAGGCCGCGATGGATGATCTGCCTGCCGCGCTGGCCTTTCTCGGGGTGCAGGAGACACTGGCTCGATCCTCGGTGGCCGTACTTCCTGTACCTTACGACTTGACAACTACTTACCAGCCAGGGGCCAGATTCGGGCCCCGATCCATCCTGACCGCGTCCCTGAATGTCGAGCTGTTCGACGAAGAGCTGAGGTGGGATCCGAGTCAGGTCGGGATCCACACCCTCCTGCCACTCGATCCTATTGCGTCCGGGCCCCAGGCGATGATTCCGGAGATTTCGGATTCTGTCGGGAAGCTCTTCCGGGCGGGGAAATTCCCCGTCATTCTTGGGGGGGACCACTCGGTGAGCCTCGGGGCCTTCGATGCGCTCAAGGCGAGCTGGGAAGCTCCGTGGGTCCTGCAGTTCGACGCCCACG
>Ga0315286_10001342_pt1 | contig 22267 bp, 29 predicted proteins | sample YL17G10_0_MG_FD_205038 | JGI IMG/M metagenome (GOLD analysis project Ga0315286, IMG submission 205038) | Sediment microbial communities from Yellowstone Lake, YNP, Wyoming, USA - YL17G10_0 | ecosystem: Environmental > Aquatic > Freshwater > Lake > Sediment | place: USA: Wyoming | collected...
GCAGAAGCTGGTTGTTTTGATATCTATGAGCAAGGTAAAACCATAGTTTTTGGTATTGGCAAATTCTTGCAATATTTACATAATGGAATATTACCTACGTATCTAGTTTGGTGTTTATTAGGGATGTTAGGATTGTTTTTATTATTTTTGAAATAAGATGGAGCTACAATTACTCTTATTATTTATGATTTTTGCCGCAGTGGTGGCGGTGGAAGTTGAGGATTTGCTTTCCAGCGTCATTGCCGTAGGCGCAGTAGGATTAGGCCTTTCTTTGGCTTTTCTCATCTTAAAAGCACCAGATTTAGCCATTACTCAGTTAGTAGTAGAAATTCTTTGCCTGATCATACTCATCCGAGCTACTATAAAGAAAGACATCCCTTTAATTAGAGACGGCCGTTGGTTCTTTAATACTATCTCTACATTATCGTTTATTGCTTTATTTTTATTATTTGCTTATTTTGCCTTAAAAGAACTGCCGCAGTTTGGGCAACCGATAATGAGGGTAGCTAAAGAGTATATTGAGAAGGGCTTAGAAAAAACCGGCGCAACCAATATTGTTGCCGCAATAATCTTAGATTTTAGGGGTTATGATACCTTAGGCGAGGCAACCATTCTTTTTACGGCAGTAATGGGTGTATTGGCAGTAATAAGAAAGGTTGGGAGAATAAATGAGAAATAATAAAGAAGTAGGCATGACTTTAATTGTTAAGACCGTTACGCGGCTGAGCGTTGGTCTCGTACTTCTTTATGGAATTTATATTGTTTTACACGGCCATATTAGTCCTGGTGGCGGGTTTGCCGGCGGAGTAATCATTGCCCTTTCTTTTATCCATTTAATGCTTGCCTTTGGCAGAGAAACAGCATTAAAGAAATTATCACAAACTGCAGCATCTGTTTTAGAAAGTTTAGGTGCATTAATGTTTTTGGCAATAGCACTACTGGGTTTTTTAGGAGGATACCTCTTCTTTAATTTCTTCTTACATAAGGGTAAGCCTTTTGACTTATTTAGCGCGGGTATTATTCCTTTATGTAATATTGCTATATCTCTTGAAGTAGGGGCAGGTCTATTTGCCATTTTTGCGGCAGTAGTTTTATTTTCCCGCGATAGCGGGATCCCGCCTGACGATAAATAGGTTGGCGGGAAAAGGATTAGGAAAAGAAGAATGAGTCCCGTTACACGCTGTTGTGGAGTAACGGGGCGAAAATGGGGTGTGTAACGGGATGAGCGAATATATTTTGTGTCTGGTTTTATTCTGTATTGGGCTTTACTGTGTATTAAGAAAAAGAAATATTATTAAGATTATTATTGGTTTGGGGATTATTGAATACGCGGTGAATTTGTTTTTTGTTCTTATTGGCTATCGCACCCATGGCCGCGCCCCAATATTAGCCAAGGATCAGCAAATCTTAAATATGGTTGACCCTGTGCCTCAGGCATTAGTTTTGACCTCCATTGTTATTGGTCTGGCAGTTACGGCATTAATCGTAGCGATTGCCATAAGAATCTACGAGAAATACGGTACCTTCGATATTACTAAGATTAACCGGCTAAAAGGATGAAAATACTACCTTTTTTCATAATTATTCCTTTAGGAACTGCATTCTTGATTTCACTTTTGGCAAAGAAGATAAAAAACTTTGGCGATTGTTTCGCTAACTTGGGCACCTTAAGTTTGTTAGCGCTCTCATTATATTCTACTAAATTAGTTTTTGCGCATAAAATTCTCGTTTACAAAGTCGGAGGTTGGATGCCACCCATAGGAATTTGTATGGTCCTCGATGGCCTGACTTCTTTTATGTTAGTTACGGTAAATTTAGTTAGTTTTGCAATAGCACTATATTCGGTTAGTTATATGCAGAAGTATACCGATAAATATAGATTCTATACCTTATTTATGCTTATGTTGGCAGGGATGAACGGCATAATTATTACCGGAGATTTATTTAATCTCTTTGTATTTTTAGAAATTGCCTCAATTTCCAGTTACGCTCTTGTGGCCTTTGGCACGGAAGCAGAAGAATTAGAAGCATCTTTTAAATATGCGATTATGGGTTCAGTGGCTTCAAGTTTTGTCCTGTTAGGAATCGCTTTTCTATATAGTTATACCTCTACCCTGAATATGGCAGATATTTCTTTAGTTTTAGCGCAAAAAGGAACTGGCCTCTTGGTAAGCTTTGTGGCAGTATTATTTTTAATGGGTTTTGGTCTAAAGGCTGCATTGGTTCCCTTTCATGCCTGGCTGCCGGATGCTCATCCCTCTGCGCCTGCACCGATTTCCGCAATGCTTTCTGGAGTGTTAATAAAAGTTTTGGGAGTCTATGCTATAGCGAGAATATTTTTTAATATTATCGGGATAAATAATATTTCTTTATCTATGCTTATGTTCTTGGGAGTAGTTTCAATGCTGATAGGAGTAATCTTAGCTCTTGCGCAATGGGATGTTAAAAGACTGTTGGCATACCATTCTATAAGCCAGATTGGCTATGTTATATTAGGTATTGGTTTGGGCACTCCTTTAGGTATTTTAGGTGGGGTATTTCACCTGTTTAATCATTCTGTATTTAAATCCTTACTTTTTTTGAATTCGGGTGCACTAGATTATGCCTTGGGCACAAGAGATTTACGGGATATGGGTGGCCTAAGAGAAAAAATGCCAATTACTGCAAATACAAGTTTAATAGCCTCAATGTCTATCGCCGGCATTCCGCCATTTAATGGTTTCTGGAGTAAGCTTTTAATAATTTTAGCCTGTATTCAATCTGGTCGGATTATTTATGCCATATGTGCAGTTGTGGCTAGCATTCTTACTTTAGCATCTTTTATGAAAGTGCAAAAATACGCCTTTTTTGGCAAATTAAAAGAAAGGTGGCAGGATATAAAAGAGATTCCAGTGTTTATGAGATTATCGATGATAGTTTTGGCAATTATTTGCGTGATGGGCGGTTTATTGATTATACCTTTATTCAAACCTTTCCTGCAATCAGCAGTCGATGTTTTATTAGCTGGTAAAGGTTATAAAGATGCGGTTTTTGGGGCGATAAGGTAAGTGAGGCCATAAGTTATGGAGCTTTATATTAAAGAAGTAAGCAACATAACTTATACGGCCGAACTTACCCCCCACCACTTTAAATATAGCATAAGCTAAATACGAAAGTGGTGGGGGGTTAAATTCGCACTTATAACTTACGTCGCACTTCATGCCCCGTAAGTTATGTGCTCATTTAAAATGAGAAAGAGTAAAATTATTTTATTTATCTTAGCATTTTTAGTCTGGTCATTCTTAACCTGGCCATTGGATTATCAACATCTGATTATTGGTATCCTCGTTGCTGGTTTTGTTTCTTTTATGACCGGTGATATGTTTATTAAAAGGCCGCATCATTTTATTTCCCTTAAGCGTTATCTTTGGTTTCTTTATTATATACCTTTATTTATTTGGGAGTGTATAAAAGCAAATATTGACGTGGCTTATCGCGTAGCACATCCGGATTTACCAATTAATCCAGGCATTGTTAAGGTAAAGACTCTCCTTAAATCAGATACAGGTTTGACTTTTTTAGCTAATTCCATTACCCTTACTCCTGGCACGATGAGTGTGGATATAGATGAAGAAAATGGGTTTTTATATATACACTGGATTGATGTTAAAGATAAGGATATCCAGAAAGCCTCAGAGATTATTGTAAAGACGTTTGAAGATGTATTAAAAAGGATTTTTGAGTAATGAGAAGATTACGTTGGTTATGTGGGTTAGTGGCAATTATAATTATCTTTGGAGTAATTATTTTTTATCCCTTTCCTTCTTTGTTAGAATGGCAGTCCCCACTTTTAAGACATTGCTTTTCAGCGCTTTTCTTTTGTGCTCTATTTTGTCTGTGGCGAATCCTGAAAGGCCCTACTTCCGCCGATAGGGCAGTGGCGATAGATATCTTAGGAATCTTAGTTTTGGGTTTCTGCGCGATATTAGGAATCCCTACCGGTAGAGATTGGTATATTGATATTGGTATTGCCTGGGCGCTACAGAGTTTTATCTCTACTTTGGCATTGGCTAAATATCTGGAAGGAAGAAACTTTGATGAATGAAATAATCGGATACATATTTATAGGAATAGGGCTTGTTTTTGATTTCTTTGGCTGTTTAGGATTAGTTCGCCTGCCCGACGTTTATAATCGATTGCAAGCCTCCACAAAATCTGTAACCTTGGGAACCTGCAGCATCTTGTTGGGACTGTTTTTATTTAAGGGATTCACTGCTGCGGGCATAAAGGCGCTTCTCTGTATTCTGTTTATAATATTAACTTCTCCGGTTTCCGCGCACGCATTAGCTAGAGGTGCACATAAATCTGGTGTGAAGCTTTGGAGTAATTCTGTTTGCGATAAGTATGCAGAAGACGAAAAAGTTCATAGTTGATAGTTCAAAGTTCATAGTAAGCCTGTGAACCATGAACCATGAACCATGAACCATGAACTAATAATGCGATATCCAAAACTAAGAGAACTAAAGGAAGCAATCAGGGCATTAATCAAAGGTCCTTACACGTCCAAATTTCCTTACGAGCCTCATAAACCTTACGAAAGGTTTAGGGGTAAGCCTGAATTCCATGAGACTGATTGTATTGGTTGCACGGCTTGTGTAAATGTCTGTCCCTCAAATGCGTTAAGTTTTACCGATAAGATTGAAAATAACAAAGCCAAGCGCATGCTTACTCATCAGTTAGATCTGTGTATCTTCTGTGGCCAGTGCCAGGCGAATTGTCCTACCGAGAAAGGAATTATTCTTTCGCAGGAATTTGATTTATCCACAACCGAAAAAATAGAAGATTTTAAACAAGAAATAGAAAAAGAACTCCTTCTTTGCGAATGTTGTGGCGAAATTATCGCCCCTTACGATCAGATATGGTGGGTGGCGGCTAAATTAGGAGCGCTTACTTTTTCTAATGCTTCATTAATGTTATTTTATTTAATAAATTTAGGTCTTGCTTTATCCGCCGAAGGCGGATCCGCCTACGGCGGAAAAGAAAAATCCTTACCTAAAGAAGAATTAGAATTTATGCGTTCTGACCGCATAAAAATCCTCTGTCCTCGTTGCCGACGCCAGGCAGTGCTTAAATCTTGAGAGGATATGCGCAAAGTTGCGGTAATTGGAATCGGTAATACCTTAAGGAGAGATGACGGAATAGGAATAATAGTTCTGGAATCTCTCCTTGATTTTTATAAAAGGAAAGATATAGATTATCTTAATTTTAGCGGTGCAAGTTTTGATTTACTATATAGGATAAAAAGTTACGATGCGGTTCTTCTAATCGATGGTATTAATGCCGGTTTAGATGTCGGCAAGCTTGTGATAGGCGAATTAAAAGATATAGAATATAAAATAGATAATTCTGTTACCTCTACCCATGAATTTAACTTAAAAGATATCTTTGAGCTCTCCAAGAGCTTAGGGATTAATACAAGGATATATGTAGCAGGGGTACAGGTTGGGGATACTTCTTTCGGAGAAGGTTTAAGTGGCGCGTTGAAAAATAAAAAAAAGGATATTATAAAAAAGATTAGCGTGTTTATTGATTCCCTGTATTCTTTTTAATAAAGATACAATAACTTAGAATTTAGCTAAAATAAAGGGCATATAGTAAAAGTTCCATTTGATTTTTTGAATTTGTTTGGTAAAATAAGCGAAGGTTACAACTTACGTCGCCAAACGTAAAATATTGCTCCGTAAGTTGTCTGCTGTTTAATCTTATCCCTCGCCTAGGCGCTTGTAAATTTCTTCGAAATTTACCGCGCAGGCTTCGGGATAAATTCGCCCCGCCTCTTGCCCCGCAAAATGCGGGGCGGCGGGGCTCATTTAAGGAGGTGAGTAAATGAAAAAAATTGTATTTATTATTTTAGTGTTGGGGGCGGTTATTTATTTAACTGGTTGCGGTAAGAAGCAGGAGCCTCTGGCAGAGATGCAGGAACCTTTATCAATGGAGGCATTAAGCGCCCTTAACACCACGGCAGGAGTTCAGCCGGAAGCCAAGGTCCTTGAGCCTGAAATTAAAGAAGCCCAAGGTACACCTGTTTCTCAAGTAGAATTAAAACCCTTGCCACCTGCCGGGCCTTATAGGCCTAAAGCCAGGGAAATCCAGGCGGCATTAAAGAATGCTGGTTACTATGCCGCTCTTGTTGACGGTAAGATTGGCCCATTGACTAAAAAGGCAATCGAGGATTTTCAGAAGGCAAATGGATTGAAAGCCGATGGCAAGGTAGGCCTTAAGACCTGGGGCCTATTAAGTAAATATTTAAATCCCGCATCCGTGGCCCCGGCTAAAACAACGAGTAAAAAAAGATAGCTAACCTTGAAAAATAGGTGATTTTGTTGTATACTTTATTATAGCCGATAAAGGTAAACCTCCGCCACAAAGCGTGGCGGACGCGCCAAGTCTTGGGGCGTGCATCGAAAGATGGGGACGCAAAGCCACAGACCTAAGTTGTCTTACCAAGCCGTATTCTGCCATACAATGGGGGTAGGAGAGTGAGGCTGGTGGAGGCAATATGGTGGCTGGGTTGCCGAAGGATGGTGATGGAAGAGTTGTGCCGATTCCTTTATCGGCCCTTTTATTTAGATTAACAATCCCAGCGTATTTTTGCTGGGATTTTTTATTTTAAGATGGTATAATAAATAACTATGTTACAATTTCCACACAATTTTCTCTGGGGTGCGGCTACCTCTGCCTACCAGGTGGAAGGCAATAATTTAAATAGCGACTGGTGGGAGTGGGAAAGAAGAACGGGCTTAAAAGAAATTTCAGGAGAAGCCGCTCGTCATTACCAGCTTTATAAAGCAGATTTTGATTTGGCCAAACTTCTTAATCACAATTGTCACCGTTTATCTATTGAATGGAGCCGCATTGAACCCGAAGAGAATAAATTCTCCGCGAAAGAGATCGGCCACTATATCGATGTCATACTTTCCTTAAAAGAACGCGGAATTGAGCCCTTGGTTACCCTGCATCATTTTACTAATCCTTTATGGCTTGCTAAATTAGGTGGCTGGCTGAATAAGAAGGCCGTAGATTATTTTTTACGCTATGTAGAAAGGATTGTTGAGCCTCTATGCGGCCAGGTAAAATACTGGGTAACCATAAATGAACCTATAGTTTATATGTATTATGCGTATATGCTGGGCAATTGGCCGCCACAGGAAAAGTCCTTTTTTAAAGCCGCGAAGGTTAAAGAAAATCTTATCCTGGCCCATATAAGGAGTTATAAACTTATCCACGAAATTTATAAAAAAAGAAATCTCGCCTTGCCATCCGTAAGCCTGGCCAATAACACGATGGTTTTTGTTCCTTGCGGTTTAACGTTAAGAAATAAAATTGCTGCTTATTTGAGAGATAGGCAATTTAATTTTGAGGTTATTGAAAGATTAATCCAAGCTAAGGCCTTGGACTTTATAGGCATTAATTATTATACCCGCAACCTGATTGATATAGAAAATTACAGCCTTAGGAGCCTGCTTTTAGATACCTGCAAGAAAGGCCATAGTAATCTGCAAAAAAATTCCTTAGGTTGGGATATATACCCCGAAGGTTTATATAATTTACTTCTCAGGTTGAAGAAATATAATCTACCTATATTTATTTTAGAGAACGGTATTTGTACCGAAGATGATAATATGAGATGGAATTTTATATACGAGCACTTAAAAAATATTCACCAGGCAATGGAAAAAGGCGTAAATGTTTTGGGCTATGCCTATTGGTCTCTCTTGGATAATTTTGAGTGGGATAAGGGGTTTAGCCCGCGTTTTGGCCTTATCGAACTAGATTATTCTACTTATCAACGGACGGTTAGGGAGAGCGCGAAAAAGTTCGCTTTAGTTTGTAAGAACGGCAGGCTAGATTAATGGAACCGATAAATAAAGACTCAATATTACAAGAAATACCTTTGTTTACAATCCTCTCTAATGATGAGCAAAATTTAATTAAAGAAAGAAGTATTTTTGTAGAGTACCAGAAGGGCCAAATTATTTATCAGGAAGGCGCGCCCGCGGATGCCTTTTACTGCGTTATCTTAGGCAGGGTGGTAATCTACACGCGTGACCCGGATGGCAATGAGGTCACCTTAGAATATCTGCATCGCGGAAAATACTTTGGGATTATTTCACTTTTAACTGGCGAGTCTCACTCTGTAACTGCCAGAGCCATAAACGACTGCCTGATTTTAACCATCAAGAAAGAGGACTTTAATTTTACCTTAGACAAGATTCCCCGTTTAGCCATTGATTTAAGCCAAACCTTATCCCGCAGGCTCAAACGTAAAGATATCCATCAGAAGACCATTTTTGAGAGCATGGTTATTTCCGTGTTTAGTTCCCATTCTCAAGCCGGTAAGACTATCTATGCGCTTAATTTGGCTTTAAGCATTAGTCAGGAAACCCATAAATCTGTAGTGGTATTAGATATTGTTCCCCAAGATAAAATACATAGCCTGCCGCATAAATTAGAGGTCCAAGGTGATTATCAAATCCTAGATTTATCCCGCCACATGGATACGAAAGGGATGACAGAGAATTTTCTTTTAAAAAATAAATTCAACATAGATTTGCTCTGTCTTTGGTATAAACCCGAAAACGATTCTTGTATAAAGAGCCTGGTAAATATTTTGAGCCTCTTAGTTAATGATTACCACTATATCATTCTGGATTTGCCTTCTTATATGGACAGGCATATTTTTGAGATGCTGAATCAATCAGATTTGATTCATCTTCTCACTAGCCCGGAACCTATAGATTTACAGAAGACGCGTAATCTCATTGAACGGCTAAAGACAGAGTTTCATTTCCAGGAATCCAAAATAAAAGTTATTATCAATGAGTATAAATTCTCCAAGCTTACTTCCGAACAAAGTATCGACTTATTAAAACATGATGTATTTGCTACTTTACCTAAGATAGAATTTTCTGCCTCAGATAGATTAGTTTTGGATACACCTGCTAGTGAATATGCCCGAGTAGTCAGAAGGATCACGCGATGCCTGGGCGAGCGTCTGGTGGGGCTGGCCTTAGGCGTAGGCGTGGCTTATAGTTTCTGTCATATCGGAGTATTGAAGGTAATAGAAGAAGAGCATATTCCTATTGATGTTATTGTTGGCTCCAGCGCCGGCGCCCTGATTGCCGCTCTTTGGGCTACAGGCAATACTGCCGAAGAAATACTGAAGATTACCAAAGAATTCAAAGAACCAAGATGCCTCTGGAATATGATGGATTTTACTTTCCCGTGGTTGGGTTTTATCAAGGGCAATAAACTTTACAATTTTTTAAAAAGATATTTAGATAATAAAACCTTTGAGGATGTAAAACTTCCTTTAAAGATTATCGCCAGTGACTTAAGAAGGAAAGAATCTAGGGTTTTAGACCAAGGGTTGCTTATAGACGCGCTTATGGCCAGTTGTTCTATGCCTGGAGTATTTCGGCCATTTAAATCTAAAGAGGAGATGCTTTTTGATGGAGGAGTAATTAATCCTCTGCCCACCGAAGCCCTATTTAAGATGGGCGTAAGAAAGATTATTGCGGTTAATGTTACGCCTTCCCGGGAAGACATAGCTAGACAGTACGATAAGATGAAAAAAGGAATGGATTTAACCCCGTTAGAAATACCACCTAAGAAAAGTGGTACAACAAAATTTCTAACGAGGTTTAGTTTAAAACAATATTTTAAAAATAAACTTAATACAAATATACTTGACCTTATATTTAGCAGTATTGAGGTAATGCAGTCTGAGATGGCACAAAAAGAGGGGCAATTAGCGGATATTGTTTTGCATCCGGATACAGCAGGAATGTACTGGTTAGAGTTACATCGGGCGGCTGAATTTGCCAAAAGAGGCGAGGAAGAGGCCCGGCGGAACCTGGATAAAATTTGGCAAATTATTAATGAGTAGAATAACACCCAAACCTATCAGCACCCAGCCTTAAAGGATAGGCTGGTGCGCCGCTACTGCGGCGGATGGTTTGGTAGCGCAGAAAGCGCATACTTGCCATTCCGATATGGCAAGGTATGTTCCGCCCACTGCGGAAGGAGGCAAAATGAAAAGTTCATGGTTCATGGTTCATGGTTCACAGAGAAAAATTTTATTTGCTATTTGCTATTTGCTAATTGCTAATTTAATCGGTTGTGCGACGATAATTGACGGCGCAAAGGGATTTGCCGGTATCTCCACAAAGGCATTAGAAAATGGCAGGAAAGAAGCAATCATTAAGACATTTAATTACGATTACGATAATTGTTATAAAAAAACTAAAAATATTTTAGCCCGTATGGGGACGTATATTTATGCCCAAGATGCAAAAAAGAAAATGCTCGCGTTTTACGTTTCTGAACTGGATACTACTCCTGTAGGCGTCTTCTTTAAAGAAATAGATGCCAATAATACCCAAGTTGAGGTCTCTTCGCCGAGTACTTCTGCTAAGGAATTTATTGCCGCGGAGGTATTTAAGTCGCTTAGCCCCAAAGAGAAACCAGCGGAACCTGATGCCTAAAAAAACTAAACTCCTTACGGCTAAAACCGCCAAAGGTATTGATACTAAAGCAAAAGATAAATTGGGTATCTCTACGCTTGTGTTGATGGAGAATGCCGGAAGGCAAGTGGCTGAAGAAGCGCTAGATTTGCTGCTTGATAATAAATCATTAGCTATTTTTTGCGGCAATACCCGACGCAATATGATGCGTCGGTATCCCGCTTTCTGCGGGAACACCCTGCCCTACACCCACCCCGACATATCGGAGTGTCGGGTGCGCCGCAATTGCGGCGGGATGGGCAGGTGTGCCGTCTTCTGCGGCAACACCCGAAGCAAAATGATGCTTCGGTGTGCCACTTTCTGTGGCAAAGGCAATAATGGTGGCGATGGGTTCGTAATGGTGAGGCATCTTTTGGCTGCGGGCATAAAGCCCGATATTTTCTTGGCAGGTGATATCAATGATGTAGAAAATGAGGCCAGAGTTAATTTAGAAATCCTTTTAAAGTTAAGACAAAAAGTAATTGAAGTCGGAGAAGAAAATTTAGATTTGATTAAAAATAAAATTTCTAAATATACATTAATTATTGATGCGCTTTTGGGAGTAGGGTTAACGGGTGAGGTAAGAGGTATTTTTCGGGATTTAATCGGAATAATCAATTTATCCCAGGCATATATTTTATCTGTGGATATACCCTCGGGTTTAGATGCCACCACTGGTAAAGTTTTAGGCTGTTGCGTGAAGGCGGATAAAACGGTTACTTTTGTGGCTAAGAAACAGGGGATGGTTTTAGGTGAAGGCCCGAAATATTGCGGTAGGGTGGCGGTTAAGGATTTAGGAATACCATTACAGGGACTGTCCCCGTCAAAGCTATGAACTTGCGTTTCTAGGGGACTGTCCCTGATTTTATCGTATGATTTTTAGCGGGTCCTGCCTTGGTTTGTTTCTCGGCCGCATATCACGCGGCTCGAAATCAAACCAAGGCACCCGCCAAAAATAGGTGTAATCTTATTCCACCGCGTAGCCGGTATTTACTACTGTGAATAACACCTTGGCCTATCGGATGGCTGGGTGTTTCACATTCAGCTTACACCCCGCGCTAATCGGAATTGCGCGGGTGTTTCGCTTTCTGCGAAAGGAGGGAGTTATGCCGTATGATAGCAACTTGGATGAGCAGTCATTTTCTAAGAGTTGGGAAAATGAATTTGGAAAGATTGTGGTGAGTGTTCATTCTTATAATAATGGTCCTAAGAAACTGCAAATTATAAGAGAAGTTAAAAGTAGGGAAGGCCAGCCTAGCTTTGCCAAACTGGGTAGATTATCCAAAGATGAACTTCAAGGCATTTTGCCTATAATCCAGGAAGCCTTAATAATTATGTAAGTCAAATACTATAAATCAAGGGGTCTTGAAACATATTGAGAATAAAGTAGTTGCAAAATAATTTAAAGGTAGATATAATTTAGCCCTAGAGGTAATAGACGGTTATTTCCTGGGGGATAATCTTGGGCTGACCATTTTTTGTTTTATAAAAGTGTTTTCTAAAAAAGAGCTTAAATGAGAAAGACAGTAGTTATTTATTTTTTAATTCCGTTTTTACTTTTAAGTCTTTCAGGTTGCGTGCCCTTGATTATTGGTGCGGCTGCAGGCGGATTAGGTGCCTATGCCGTAAGCAGGGATACCGTACAGGGCGAAACGGATAAATCTTACGCGAGTCTTTGGAATGCGGCCTTAGCAATAAGTAGAATGCGCGGCGTTATAAAGCAAGAGGATAACACAAGAGGTTATATCGAATTAGAGACAGAATCTAGTCAAGTATGGATTAGATTGGTGAGATTGACCCGCGCTACTACAAGATTAAATGTCTCGGCACGTAAGTACCATCTGCCCAATATGACTTTGGCTCAGGAAATATTTGTAAAGATTATGGAAGAGGCGAAATGAATCCCGCCCTTCCTAAGAAATATTTATATAAGGAAGTGTCAGGGGTAAAGCAGAAAGGAAGAGCGGAGTGAACTTCTTGGCAAATTATCTTACCAGTTTGAGCCTGGTCTTTGGTTTTGTCTCCATTATTTTTTCTTTAGAGAATCATTTTACCTTTTCCTCTTGGGCAATTATTCTCTCAGTTATCTTTGATGGCCTGGATGGCCAGATTGCCAGAAAAAATCCTACGCCCAGTGAATTTGGCAAGGAATTAGATTCTTTGGTAGATGTAGTTTCTTTTGGTATCGCGCCGTCTGTTTTAGGTTATATCTTTATTTATCGAGCATTTTATTTCTGGGCAACTTTAGCTTTATTTATTTATCTTTTTTGTAGTGTAATGCGGCTGGCAAGATATAACATTACTCCTAAGGAAAAAATGGTTAATTATTTTTATGGCTTACCTACTACTGTAGGCGGAGGGATACTGGCTTCTTTTATTTTGATATATAGAAAAGGAAAGGATATATCACCATTATCGCCATCCATACATACTATATTTCTGTTTTTAGTTTTGCTGCTTGCTTTCTTGATGGTCTCGCGGGTAAGATATTTAAACTTAGATGGCCTAAAGGAATTATTTGGTAGAAAAATAAAATTAACCGTTTTAGTTTTACTTATTTTGTTAATTATAGCCGCTTTCTTAAAAAAAGCGGGAATTGCTGTTTTCTCTCTCTTTTTAATCTACTTGCTTTTTTGTCCCTTTGTGGTAAAAAGATTCAATGGCCATACCTAGAGTAGCAGTAGGGGAGGTTTAAACCTCCCCTACTGCTGTGGATAAGTTGGGTTTTGGCGATTTGCCGAGGTAGCTCAGTGGTAGAGCGCGGCCCTGAAAAGGCCGGCGTGGGGGGTTCGATTCCCTTCCTCGGCATAAATGAGCGCATAACTTACGGAGTCCCGAAGGGACGACGTAAGTTATCTGCGCGAATTTATCCCACCGAGAAAAAATAGGAAAAATAGGGACCGCGGGGCTGTCCGAGAATTCGTCCAAACCGGTATTTTTCAGCAAGACCAAATTTTTTCTCGTCGGGATAAATTTTAATAATTCCGTTTCTGTGTACCAAAAGGCTATTATCGGACAGCCCCCGCTTCTAATTTTTGAAAAATAGAAACGGTCCCCAAATTTCTTGAATTTTTTATCGTGAGTGCCGACTCCGAACTTTGTCTTGGGTTAAAACAAACCACAAAGTTCGGAGCTAGGCACCATCTAAAAAGAGAGGGAATTATAAAAAGTTCCTCTCTTTTTTTAGGTAAATCCCCTGCCATCTTGCCAGGGAAGTGGTATAATTGGGGGGGGAAGGAGGCGGAAATGGAGAAAAAGCGGTTAGTTTTAACTTTGACGACTTTAATATTAGCTTGTTTTGCTTTACCCACTTTCATCTTTGCTGACGGGAAAATTACCGACGAAGCCATTAAGACTAATAATATTGCAGAAGTAAAAAAAGCAATAGAAAATGGGGCAGATGTTAATGCGGAGCTTTTTAATGGTGTTTCTATACTTTTGAGAACAATTGCTGTTGGTTCCTCTGAAATGGCAAAATTATTGATAGATAAAGGTGCAGACATTCAAGTAAAAAGTAATTTTGGGACTACGGCGTTAATGGCTGCAGCTAAGAGTGGTAAAGTAGAAATAGCAAGGCTACTTATAGAGAGAGGGGTAGATGTAAATGCCAAGGAAAATGTTGATAGAGGAGTACATACCGCATTACATTATTGTGCTTTGGGATATTGTCAGGGAAAAAATAAAAAAGACTTTTTTGAAATAGTAAAGTTGTTAGTAGATAATGGAGCAGATATTAATAGGAAAAGTGCGATTGGAGGTTCTCCCTTATTGTATGCAGCTTCCTGTAGTTTTTTAGAAATGGCAAAATTATTAATAGAAAAAGGTGCAGATGTTAATGAAAAAACCGAAGAAGGCATCACTCCATTAATCGTGTCAGTCAAGAGTGGCATTTGTCCTCCAGGTGGTTCTTTAGATGTAGCAAAATTATTGATAGAAAAGGGAGCAGATGTTAATGCAAAAAGTAAATATGGCTTCACGGCATTGATAATGGCGGAACACACTGGCAATAGCGAAATGGTTACTCTGCTTAAAAAACATGGAGCAAAATAACTGCTTAAACAAAAGAATCTCAAAATTAATGGCTTCTTAATGGCACAAAGGCAATTTTAAATGCGTATTACTCCTCATAAGACAAGCAGTTACATAAATAACCCTTCCGTTTCTTCTCCTCGGCACCACATAGAAAGGGACTGTCCCCTGCGGGGACAGTCCCTTTCTATGTCTACCAAAGGAACTGCTTAGCGGGTCCTGTCTTGGGTATTTTCTCGTAGCACCGCTCGGTTTTTACCACCGAGGAAAAACCTCACTTGGAGTTTCTGCTCGCTCGCCCTCGCTGTCGCTCGGGCACCTTGGCCGCTCACATAAACTACATGCTGCTCGAAAATGAACTCGCTCGGAGATGTGTTGACATATTGGAAGTAAAACGGGATCATGTTAGCCTTTTTGGTATAATTAGTTTGGAAGAACCAAAAACCAGAAAGGAGAAACAAACATGACCCCGCAAGAGATGCTGTTAAAGCATAACCCCTCAAGACCGTTTCTGAACATCCCTCTGTAGCATAATAAGTTACAATAGAGTCTTCATTTACGTTTGAAGGCATAAATCTCAAACAATAAATAATAGAGTTTGGCATAATATTTTGATATTTTAGTTGACAATATATGCGTTCGAGGGTATAGTATATTTCGTTTAGTGAAGTTGCGGAAACCGTAACATTGAGGAATAGGATATACATATGAAAAATGGCTATAGAAACCTCTCAAAAGATGAACTTTACCTTATTTCCAGGGCAGAGTTCGAGAAACAAAAACTGATTACCACGCAGTTTGCTCAAAAGCTTTTTCCTGATAAGAACAAGGCTTCAAGGGTCCTTGTTTTTCTTACCCAAAAAGGACGTCTTATTAGGATTGAAAATGGCAAATACATTTTAGTTCCGATAAAGGCTCCCAATCAGCAGTGGATGCCAAACGAATTTGTGGTTGCCGATCTGTGGATGGGGGCTACGCCTTATTATATCGGATATTTCACCATGTATAACTACTGGGGGTTTACTGAACAAATTCCCCGTACGATCTTTGTTTTGAATACCGCAAAGTCATGCAAAAAAGAGATCAGCGGTATTCGTTATGAGGCTGTAAAAATTGATTCCAAGAAATATTACGGTATTGAGAAAATAAAGGTAGAAGATCAAGAGGCGTGTGTAAGCGATAGGGAAAGAACCCTGGTAGATTTCGCTTATAACCCATTAGGTTCTATACGTAACTTCGAGGCCGCGTTACAAGATAATCTCAGCAGTATTGATATCGAGAAATTCATTCAGTATTTAAAAAAATTCCCCGTTGTTTCTGTAAGAAAAAGAGCAGGGTTTTTACTTCAAGAATTAGGATGTCAGAATAAAGTGCTGGAACCATTGCGTAAGAGTATCGGTGAAAAGAGAATTCTTGTGTTTCTCGATCCGTACAGCCAGCCTCGCAAAGGGAAAATAAATAAGGAGTGGAAAATCATTGTTAATAGATAGAGAAAAACTCAAAGATATTATTCCGGCGATTGCTGGTAAAATGAAGTTTAGGCCTGCTATTGTCGAGAAAGACTACTATCTAACGGTTATTCTAAATAACATTGAAACTATGCTTACAGATAAAATAGTTTTTAAGGGCGGGACCTTGCTCAATAAGGCGCACCTTAATTATCACCGTTTAAGCGAGGATTTAGATTTTACATATAACGCTGAATTTACAGCGCGCTCCCAGAGATCCAAAGCCATTACTCCTATTCGTGAAAAGATGCCTTCATTTTTGAAAGCTCTTGGTCTAACAAGCGATAAGCCGCAAGGGGAGGGCTTTAATAATTCAACGCAATACGTGTTTAAAGTCAAATACCCGTCTGTCCTGATGGTTAAAGACGATATGCTCAAAATTGAAATATCTCTTCGTCAACCTCCGATTGATACGCCCATTAAGACCGAGATTAAGCACTTTTATCAAGATCCTTTTACAGGTGAAGACTTATTTCCATCAAGGAAAGTACTGTCATTGTCATGGAAAGAAGCAGTTGCCGAAAAACTTAAGGCCGCTATATCCAGAAAAGACGTGGCAATAAGGGATTATTATGACCTTTGGTATATTGCGGAGTTTGGATTTGATTTTTATGATAAAAATTTTATCAAACTCTTTAAGCGCAAGGTGGCCGATGAGGGCTATGCCGGTGATTACAAAGAAAATTTTGGACTTAGTGCCGATAAAATCTCATTTTTGCGCAAACAGATTGATGATCTTCTTAAGCCAGTTATTCGTTCAGGAGAAGAGTTTAATTTAGACAAAGTTTTAGAGAGGTTTAATGAGATTCTCGGGGATAAGAGATTTCAGACATAACTTTCGGTCACAAAATGTTTCAGAAGGTTTTGAATCTTATCGCGTTAGATAAAGCGTCTGTGATTTAAAAGCAGATAGATATGTCTAAATACTATACCGGCCGAAAAACCAAGAATTTATTCGATTCGCAGAGTAAAGGTCCATTTAAACTAAGCCGCTCTAAAATTGAGCTATTTCTTAATTGCCCACGATGTTTCTATCTAGACAAAAGATTAGGCGTAGGGCAGCCTCCTGGTTTCCCTTTCACGCTAAACTCCGCAGTAGATAAACTCCTGAAAAAAGAATTTGATCTTCATAGGAGCAACCAAACAAGCCATCCGCTTATGGAAGCGTATGGAATTAAGGCCGTACCTTTTAAACATGAAAAAATGAATTCCTGGCGAGATGCTCTCCATGGGGGTATTGAGTATTTACACAAACCTACCAATCTTTTGCTTTCTGGAGCCGTTGATGATATTTGGGCTGCTTCGGACGGCCAGCTGTTTATTGTAGATTATAAGAGTACCTCAAAGGAAGCGGAAGTTAATATAGATGCAGAATGGCAAATATCATACAAGAGACAGATGGAGATATACCAGTGGCTATTCAGGCGCAATGGTTTTAACGTATCATCAACAGGCTACTTCGTGTATTGCAATGGTCTTACCAATAGAGATATCTTTGGAGCAAAGCTCGATTTTGATATTAAGATTATACCTTACCAGGGGAATGATTCCTGGATTGATGATAAGATTATTGAGATGCAAAAATGCCTGATGAGCCCTGAGATGCCTAGTCATGGAGTAGATTGCGACTTTTGTACATATAATAAAGCCTTAAAAGAAGTTGAAGGATAGATAAGAACAAATCAATCAATGGTCTAAGCTCTACGCTAGGCAGATAACCGAAGAAGGAGTCAGATGAAAAAACATTTACAGAATGAATCGGACATCGTGGGTTTAATTACTAAAATACAAGAGCAACTTACTTTACTTGATAAGAAGGTGGATACTTTAATTAATCGGTCTTTACCAAGGCCGCCTGAGGTGAAACCTGCCCCTAAACCTTTCCAGCAGCCTGTTAATACTCATGTTCAGGCCAGAGGAAGGCAGGACAATCGTTATAGAGATAGGGTTATGTATAAGGCGATTTGCGCGGATTGTAAGAAAGAATGCGAGGTTCCTTTCAGGCCTAGCGGAGATCGTCCAGTATATTGCCAAGAGTGCTTTTCGCGTCGTAAGGCCGGTAACTCATTTAAGGCAAACATTGATAATAGGCCAAAAGAAACAGCTCCTGCTCAAGTAACCAATATTGATAAACCACGGGCTAATGAAAAGAAAAAGTCTGTTACAAAGAAAAAGTCCGTTGGAAAGAAAAAGCCGCTTTCCAAAAAGCGAAAGAAAGGGAAATAAGGCCCGAATTACGGGGACACGAAAATAGGGACCGTTTTTCCATAATAAAATAGTCGCTGACCATATTTTATATTCCAATTTCGCAATACCTTTAGTTGCTCTCGGTAATTTTTAGCGGGTGGCCCCCCGCCAAAGGCGGGGACAGGACCCGCTAAATGCGTCACGTTTTTCTATAAGAACTTCTAAAAATCCCCAATTTTTATCTTGCCAAAAGCCATTTACAATAGTATATTATAGTATTATGTTTTGGGCTCATGGTTCGACAAGCTCACCATTGGGCCATTGATAACTAATAGACTCGGGGCCTATAGCTCTCCTCCTTCGCCCTTTAACTTGTAAGATAATGGTAGGGCTTCGGAGAGATTCGCTATGGGCAGACGAATAAAAAAATTGGGCCCATAACTCAGTGGTAGAGCAGGTGACTCATAAACCGACTTGAGCAATTTTTATAACTCATTGATTTTGTTGTAACTATAAACTTCCTGAATAACTTGCGGAGTTTTTTGTTTGGTGATGATTGGTGTCAATTGGTGTCAAAAGCTACCGGCAATGGACACTTTTTGGACACCTGTAAAAGGAGATGATTCTTGAGCGTTATACTACCCAAATTAGATGCGATGCTGATTTGCGACTCTATTATCACTGAAGCAGGAACTAATAAAAAAAGTTTAATAGGAGTGTTTGATAATATAGGCACGCCAACGTTCCCCTGTAAGCATCATATGTTGAGCGTTTATGTGAAATTTACAGATGCTCAAGGTAAATATGATTTCAAGTTGGATTTAATTGACTTACAAACAAGTAAAGTAATAGGCGAAGGTATTGTGCAGGGCTTGGAGGTTTCTGATAGATTAGCTTCTTCAGAATTAGCATTTAATCTGTTAGGATTGACTTTTCCTAATGAAGGCAAGTATCAATTTAGAATTTTTGCAAATAATCAATTTTTTGGCAGTAAGACGTTTAATGTTATAAGCATCAATAAGAAAATTGGATAAAGCTTTAATCGAAAAATAACTATTTTATAAACTTTTTTATGTTATAATAATCTTATGGCTCTACCTAATAAAATAACTCCTTGCCCAATAGAAGAAGCAATCATTGAAATCAGATTTACTCCTAAAATGCCTCACGATGCTATCTTTGGAGTAGTCTATCAAAGCTTCAAAGATAGATTTACAAAAGTACAGAACCTACCTATATTACAGATTCCTGAACCTATCCGTATGCAAGACCCCTTGCTTCTTTACAAAGCATATTATCAACTTTCTAATGATAATTTTGCTTTGAACATAGGCCCAAAAGTATTATCTTTGAGCAATGCAAAGGAGTATATCGGATGGGCCGCTTTTTCAGAAGAGATTAAGAGATGTATAAAGGAGATATCAAAATTAGAAGTAATTGAAAAGGTTTCAAGATCGGGTATCAGATATATTAATTTCTTTGAAGGTGATGTATTCAAAAAGATAAATCTCGAGATAAAATTAGGCCAAGAGCAGTTAAAAAGTGATTCGGTTCTTGTGCGAAGTACTCTTAAAGCTGGAAAATTTATTAACAATTTCCGTATCAGTAATAATGTGAAATTAGCACAAAAAGGTATTCCGAAAGAAGGTTCTGTAATAGATATAGATACTTTTTTAGAGGGTCAGATAGATATTCAGGGATTTGATGCTTTAATAGAAGAGGCTCACACAGAAGAAAAGAAACTATTTTTTAGTTTATTACGCGAAGATTTTTTGAAACAGCTAAATCCGCAATATTAAAATGCCGGCGACATTATCATTTCCATATAATCCAATGGTAGTAGCGGGAACCTCTGTGCAATTTGTTTGGTGTCCAGATTTAGAACAAGAGGGTGCTCCTGAATTGAAAAAAGAACGGCACTTCCCTCGTGATATAATATCGTCTTTGAATTATAATTGGGAAGAAGAAATATCAGACAATTTTTCCTTTATCAAACAAAGCATCATAGATTATCAGAGGATTAAAATTTTAGAGCGGTTGGCTTCCGATATTTTAGAGCATTCAGAAGATTTGAGTCCCGCCTTTGCTGCAATCATTAATGAAAACTTTTGGGATTTGATATGATGTCCCTCGAAGATATTAAGACATATCTTCCTAAATATCTCACCCCTGAATCAGAAGAAAGCCTTTTTGAAGAATTAAAACAATTTCCTTTAAATATTGATAGTAGGATTTACACTACTCATTTGATAGATGCTAATATAATTTATCAGGGTGATGGTATAGATGGACTTTTAGTTATTAATTTACCCGATACGACAATAAGAAAAGCTCCCAGTGTAGTTATTTCGAATACCTGCGATATTAATCCAGCTAATAAAGGTCTTTATGATGCAAATTTATGCTATTGTCCGATATTAAACTTGAATAAGTATCGCGAAAAATTATTAGCAGGACATATAGAGGAGAGTGTAGTTGATAATCATATTGGCGCTATTAAACAACAAAGAGTGACACAAATTTTTTATTTGCCTAAAGGTGGATTACTCAAAGAAGACTCCTTTGCTTGTTTAGATAAAATTATAAGTTGTATAAATAATATTATTCCTCAAGATAAATTAAGAGATTATCGTATTTTTACTTTAAGCAATTTAGGGCTTTATCTTTTTATCTTTAAGCTTTCTATACACCTTACCAGAGTTACGGAAAAAGTGGATAGAAATAACTTGTCTTTTCTCCCCCCTAATTAATACTCACCCATATTCTCAAACAATATCTGTTAGATTTCTATGCTCTCCACGTTTATTATAATAGGAGAAAAAGGTTAAATTATCCTGTTTTAGTAGTATAATTATTGTTGAAAACCAAATAGGAGCGCTATGAGGCTTATATTAGTAAATTAAAGGCAACTCTCTAAATGTAAGAGTTGCCTTTTTAGTTAAGATGTACAGTTGGCTTGGAGGCGAAAAATGAAGAGACAGCTTTCCGTTCTTGATGTAGTTAGGTTCGCTATCAGTTTCATCGTATTCTGGCTGGTGCTGATTATGGTTGATAGTCGCGGTGCATATGTGATGCAGGGCGATTCCGGAGAAGCTCTTTATTTGTTGTCATTGTTCTTTAGAGATTTCTTGCCAATTTTTCTTGCTATCTTGGTTGGTTTAATCTTATTAAGTTGGAGATTTAAGCTTGTGGGTGGGATGTTATTTCTGTCCTTTGGATTAATACTTTCTCTCTTTGATTTACCAAAAGCTATGACTAATTGGATTGTTTTTCTTTATTATATGGTAAAGGTAAGTATGTTTATGATTGGTGGAGGTCTTGCAATTATAATTTGGAGCAAATTGAAAGATAAGTTTTATCCGAAGAAAGTAAAAGTAAACACAGAGATAGGGAAGAAGATGGTTAAACCAAAAACTTCTTTAATTTTAATTATTCTTTCCCTTCTTTCTGTACCGTTAACTTATATTGTAATGCTATGTTCAGCCTTCATAACTTTAGGATTTAGTTCTTTGGTGTTGTATTTGGTTATGAAGCTACCAAGAATACCAGTTGCTGTAATTATCGCAGGATTCCTTGCTCCTCTTATAGGCATTTGGGCTGGAATCAGGGCCTTGTGGACTATGTTTTTTCCTTCTCCTCAATTTGAGCCCGCAACAATATTAGATATTTCTAAATTTCCAGTTTTAAAGAAAACTATAGATAATGTTTGCCAAAAAGTTAAAACTCGGAGACCTTCAGTAGTAATCTTGCATTCTGAACCAACTTTCTTTGTGTTACAAGGAAAGTTAAATACCTTTGACGGAGTAGTTAAGGGTAGGATATTAGCAATAGGCTTGCCAATATTAAGAGAGCTAAAATATTCAGAATTAAGTTCAGTTTTAGCGCACGAATTTGCACACTTTTCAGGTCGTGATACCGCCTATTCCACTATCGTTTCACCAGTATATAGGGGCATAATCGCTTCTATGAATGAAATAAGTGAGGGGGGAAAGGGGGACA
>Ga0315286_10001343_pt1 | contig 22263 bp, 14 predicted proteins | sample YL17G10_0_MG_FD_205038 | JGI IMG/M metagenome (GOLD analysis project Ga0315286, IMG submission 205038) | Sediment microbial communities from Yellowstone Lake, YNP, Wyoming, USA - YL17G10_0 | ecosystem: Environmental > Aquatic > Freshwater > Lake > Sediment | place: USA: Wyoming | collected...
TGAAAAATAAACTTATCAAAACAAAAAAATGGCCATATGGCGGTAGCTGGAGGGTTTTTGAAGAAACAGGAAAAATTAAGATTTTCCCTAACTGTAAAAGAATAGCTTGACATTTAATTATTAAAAGATTATCATATATGTAACCCATTATACCACAAGGAGCTAATTATTAAGCTGGCAAATAGGTACAGGCCTGCTATCTTTGATGATATGATAGGCCAGGAATCTACCATCCGTATATTACGGGCTATAATTAAAAAGAATCAGTACGAATCTGCTTATCTATTTTCGGGTCCCTCAGGAGTTGGAAAAACAACTGGTGGTAGAATTTTTTCTAAAGCTGTTCTGTGCGATTCTCCAGTAGATGGTAATCCTTGCGGTAAGTGTGAGTCCTGCCTGATGTTCTCCCAAGAAAAACATTTCGGATATAAAGAGATGGATGCAGCATCCTTCGGCGGTAAAGAAGACATGGTTAAGCTACGTGACGAGGCTGCTTTTCAATCCATGTCGAAGAAAAAAATTATCCTCCTGGATGAATGTCATGACATCTCTCGGCAGGGCCAGGATGCCCTTCTTAAACAAGTAGAGCAATGTCCAGAGCATTTAATTTATATTTTCTGTACTACTGACCCTGATAAGATGAATCGGACACTTCGTAACCGCTGTATGGAGTTTCAGATTTCAAAAGTCAACCCCGATCTTATCGTAAGCCGATTAAAAACCATCTGTGAAAAAGAAAATATACCCTATGAAACGGAGGCACTTACCATGATGGCCATTCGTTCAGAGGGGCACGTTCGAAATGCTCTCAATATTCTGGAAGAATCCGCCTACCTTGGAAATATCACTGTAGATGGAATCAAATCTGTTTTAAAGGATTACGACAAAGAAATTTTTGGAATAATCTCCAACCTAGGGATTGACCTTCAAAAAGCTCTCGACTCCTATAAGGAAGTATCATCCTATTTGTCGCCTATGGAAATTTATGCAAGTATTTTGTCACTGCTGAATGATGCATCAAAGCTTCTATATGGATATAAGGATTTCCACCTGCAGAGAAAAGAACTTCTGGAAAAATTAAAAGATACTCATGGATATAGTTTATTGGAATTTATGAATTATCTCATTCATAGAGATAAATTTATAGATAAAATAGGAATTCAGAGTGATATAGTTTTATTACATTATAAATTCTCCATAAATAGTTTCAGTCCCCAATCACAAAAAGTTGTTACTGTTGTAACCCATCAACCACAGCAGGCACAGCATGTTTCTGTACAAAAAAATGAGCCAGAGGCAATTACCAATAAGCCTCCCCTGGATTATACGCAACTATCCAAAATGAGCGTGAAGGACAGGAGTAGAGTTCTATGTGAACTCAGACAAAATAGGCCCATTGAAAAAGACGCTGAGGAAACCGAACGTATACCGTTCGAGTGGCCCCTACCAAAAGAAGAGAGACTCGGGGAAAATTTGGATGATGAAATTGTGTCTCCAGAAGAGTTTTCTCAGAATTTGGTAGGAGGAAGAGGTGGATTCTAATCAGAAATGGTTTATTATTGAACTCAATGAACTGGCTAATGTGGACTACTCAGAAATTTCCAATGCGATAGTTAGCGTTTTTGGGGAATCAGCCGATTTTTTTATTCCCATTCACTATGAACAGATGGGTTCCTATATCAGCAAAAGTGTGCTGATGGAAGGTTATGTTTTTATTAGGAACTCCCAGGATGTTCGTGATAATATTCATAATATAAAAGACCAACGGATGTTTATGGGCCCCTTGACTATAGATGGCCGACTCCAGACTGTTGATTCATATACTATAGGGTCATTAAAAAGAAAACTTAAAAAGTCAACCCAAAAAAAGATACAAACTGGAACCCACGTTGAAATTCTGGATGGAACTTTTAAGAAACTGACTGGAGAAGTAATGAACGTCGACGAGGATGGAAAGAAACTTACAGTGAAAATACGCAGACTATCGAGGGAGATAATAGCGCCACTCCCATCAATGATAGTGCGTGAGGTAGCCTACGCTTGAATTATTTTATTGTTGATGGAATGAATCTGGCATTCCGTTCGCATTATGCTTTTCAGAGACTATCAACACCCGGAGGAGTGCAGTCGGGATGCGTGTATGGGTTTCTGGCTATAATGAGATCACTAAAGCTAAAACACCGAGACTACCAATTTGTTATTGCATGGGATAGCCCCGCTAAAAGAAAAAAAGAGCTATATACTGATTATAAGGCTAACCGGGTAAGCTTTCAGGTGCCAGAACAGGTTCAGGATATACGTAAAATTTTCAGTTCGGTCAATGTTCATCAGCATGACTGCCCCGGGGAGGAGGCCGATGATATTATTGCTACCCTTGTCGAATTAAATAGTAAGGATGGAAACCAACTATATATCTATAGTTCTGATAAAGATTTGATGCAACTTGTTGAAAATGGTAAGGTTATAATGGTAAGACCCCAGTTTGGGGCAAAGCCAGCGAAGTATTTTGATGAAGAAGCTGTAAAAGATGAGATGGGTGTGAGTCCAAAAGACCTAAATTGTTTTTTAGCTTTCCGGGGGGATACTTCTGATAATATACCCGGGGTATCGAGGGTAAAATCATCTATGATTTCATCCCTTATTGAAAAATATAAAACTCCAGGGGATATCTACATGAATCTGCATAACGAAAAGATGACTGATTTCCAAAAGGAATCTTTTAAAAATTTTGAAAAGCAGATATACGTGAATTACTCATTAACCAGTTTAGATAAAAAATTAGAACTTAATTCTGTATTAGGAACTCCAAATGTAAATCAAATAGAAGAAATTTTAAATAAGTATGAAATTAAAGCATTCACCGCTGAGGCATATATTTCTATTTTTGAGAGGAATGAGCAGTTTTTAAATAGAACTTCACAACCAGTAGAAAATTATTCACTTTTTGAAAAGGAGGCTTAATGCCTAGACCCTTCCTAAAGTCAATGGACTACTTTGAATTAGAATCCAGGTTCTCAACAGAACAGGGACTTTCTCAAAAATATCAGGATATGAAAGAGTCCAACGTAAATTATGAAGAAATGAGGCCCTTCCTCAGCCGACTTCCAGATAGAGAAGTAGATCTTATCGAGCTCTATTACAATCATGGAAAAAATCAGAAGGACATAGCCCATATGTTTGGCGTAACTCAAGGCGCGGTATCCAGTCGCCTGTCCAGGGCCCGCACTCGTCTCAAGTTTTTGAGTGTCCTTCCAAAGATATCCGAGGAGGAAATCGATGGGAGTCTTAATAAATATTTTGACCCCATGGAACTTGAAATCATTAAATACATGATGAAAACCACCTGCCAAAGTAAAACAGCCAATTTATTAAACCAAAAGTTCGGTCTGGTAGATGAGAAGAAGCGCATGACCCAGGTAAAGGTCAGACACCGGTTCGAAAAGTGCATTGCCCTTTTGAGGGAAGAAATGAAGACAAAACTAGAACTGAAAAAATTCTATGACCTACTCATATTTATTAAAGAGAATTTATATATGTTACATGAGGTAAAACTGCCGCATTTTGACCGATCGTTTCATGCCGTGTTCAGTTTAAATAACTGAGTTATAAATGTGCATTCAGATGCCCATTTATAATTTATCAACGACAGATATTTTTGTAGAAAAAGCTAGAAAAATTCATGGAGATAAATATAGCTATTCCCATGTAAATTACATTAAAAGCAATATAAAAGTTAAGATTGAGTGTAAAAAGCATGGGATATTTGAGCAGCTTCCCAATAACCATCTTCGTGGAATGAAATGCACGAAATGTGCTAATGAGCAGAATGGAATTAATAGAAGAATTAGTAGGGAAGAATTTATCAGAAGAGCTAGATTGGTCCATGGAAATAAATATAACTATGGAGTCGAATATACTAGTTTTTGTATAAAAATGAAGATTTTCTGCCCTGAACACGGCCTCTTCATGCAGGTACCCTACGCACATTTATCTGGCCGTGGCTGCCCACGATGTAACGAGTCTCGGGGTGAGCGACGGATTGCCCTGTTTTTAAAGTCTTACAACATAGTTTATGAACGTCAGAAAAAGTTTGATGAATGTAAGAATGTCCGAAATCTCCCATTTGATTTCTATCTCCCCAACTATAATACTATAATTGAATATGACGGAAAACAGCATTTCTGTCCATCCAAATATTTTGGTGGAGTCCGTGCCTTTGAATATCTAAAGAAATTAGACACTCTAAAAGAAGAATTTTGTCGTCAAAATTCTATTAAACTTATTAGGATATCCTATAATCAACATGACCCAGAGATAAGAGCTATTTTTAGAAAGGAGCTTGTTCTGACCGGGGACCCTATTTATGTTGACCCACAGGATTCGGACTGGAAGACCCTATGGAACCAAGTCCATTCTTATCTGAAGATAGAGAAATTCGCTTCAGTTAGCAAACTCAAGCAGATTACCAGATTAAATTACGGGAAGATCCATAGATTCTTGAAAGAATGGATAGGTGATGGTCTATTGTTAAAATTAGAGAAAAATGGTTCCTTTAAGACTACTCGTTATTGTTTTCCCACGAGTCCTAAAAATGCAGCCCTTTTCTATTATCAAAGTGGAAGTCCTATAGATATTCTCAAGATTGAAGACAAAAACGGTTCCCATATTTTTCTAAAAAACGATCTAAGTCCAACGTTTAGCCGCTAAACTGCCGATTTTTTTACCCAAAACAGAGTTTCCTATCTTTTTTGTTCATCCTGGCATATGCCCATAACTCATTCTGTTAAGTAGACTTAGGCTTAATAATAATGTTCTAATATAGAATGATATTGTCTGAAAAGGACTATTTATAAGGGGTCCATTTGCAAAAATCTATTTATGGAGATTATGTTTTCCATCCCCCTTCTGGATCAAATTTGCCGGGTAAAGAAGACGCAAACCCATACGTTTTTTATCCGCCCCAGGAACTACGGAGGTTATTGGAATCAAACGAAATAGAGGATACGGAGGAACTGAAAAAAATTAACAGTGCCCTGAAGCAGTGGGAAAGACTTTACGTATATCCAGGGTATCCCTGGAGGCAGGCATCAGATGTGCTAAGAATGGCAGCCATGAAACTTATTGCATATCAGCAGCAAAATCCAGAATATACGAACCTCCCATATTATCAGGACATAGATGAGCCCGAGGGATATGAGGGTATTTTGGAAGGATTGACCGAACCCTATGATAATTATAACATGGTTCGGTTTGATTACGGAAGGCAGGGTGAACGACCTATTCGTGATATAGATACCGGGCAGGGAGATTTTCTTAGCCCCAGTGAACCGGTTATCGACAAAGGAACTGTAAAACCGAGCGGTGATGGTCCTGACCCCATAGGGATGGATTACCCACCGTATACGATACCTGGTGGGGATGTGGATGGATGGCCAGATAGCTTATAAGGAGTTTTTTATGGACATTTATGAAGAACTTTCGAAAGGAATTGGTGACTTAAAAACAGCCGGAGAGGAGATAAACGGAATGGACGATTATCTTTCCAAAAAAAAGGTTAAGGTAGCCTCCTTGGATGACCTCTTTAATTTTGTCAGAATTAGTTCTGATACACTGGTTCATAAAGCCCAAAAGGATTTATGGAGAATCGGTGAGGATGAAAAGGGGCAGACGGTTATCGAACGGCTGTTTGATCCTAATACGCAAGAAGCCATAAAGGTCTAAGGGAGGAAAAATGAGAAAGCGCCTCACAGACCGTTTGGAAAGGACAGCTGCAGCGAATGGCGGACTGCGTCGTCAGATTCCAGACGATTTCAAGTACAATGCAAAAAAACTCAAGCACCTGAAGCATGTCCTTCATAACATAAGTATTTCTATTGGGACTCTATCATCTGCGCTAAATGAGTTTACACGGGTTAAGGGCCCAGAAATAAGTCCTGATGGTCACCTGGGCGGATATGGCTATATCCTTCCCATTAAAGACATCAAACAGGACCTCTATCAGATGATTCAAAAACTAAGTGATATCGCTGATAGTGTAGCCGATGAACTTACAAATCCCAAATGGGAAGCCAAAGACGATAAAGAAGTCAAAGAGCTCATTAAGGAGAAGGAAAAAGTAGAAGAAGAAATTGAGGAGAAAGCACCAGAAGATGAAGTCAGCCCGGATGATGTTAAAACAGTATATGAAGAGGAGACAGCAAAAGAGACTGAGGAAATTTCCCAGAAGACTGCATCGAATACCGACCGAGTAAAGTCTGTTTTGTCCTCTGAAATTAAAAAAGCTTTAATAAAATTTTCAGGAAAGAAAATAAAATAAAGGAGTAATGCTATGGACCTAACTTCTGATATCATCGGGACAAGTCCCAAGTACCCAAAAATAGTAAATCACGGGGCATTTGAGGTCGATGCAAAGACCTATGATAATTATCCCTCGGATAATAACCCTGTTCGTGTTGTTCCTAAACTGAGTGAAATGTGGGCACATGGGCGGGACAAAAATATTAACCTTATTCCAAATATTTCCGTACAATCTCTTGGTGTTCATAATGCTGACGAGCAGAATATTTCTGAGAATATCGTCAGGGAAGCCAAGAAAGCCATGATGGCCGGACTAAAAGGAAAAGAGGTTGCGGAACATCTTCGTTCCAGATTTGTGGCGAAGCATATTCAGGCATCAAAAGGTGCCCTTGAAAAACTCGCTGGAGAGCAGGGACTCCTTGGAAATGTATATATTGATGCCTCGGCTTTCACTTCATATAAGGATGCTGAGCAGTTCCTAAATCAGCATAGAAATCGTCTTGCCAGGGAAATAGTAATAAAAGATGCTACTATGACTCCGGAAGTCGTCTCATTGTTAGCATCCAGGTTTCATAAAAATGTTGTTTCAAGCCTTGATTATAATAAAGATCTTTTTGATAATTACAAAATGCACTTGGTCGCATCCGGAAAAATTAGTCGCGATTATGTGATTGATTCTAAAGATGCACTACGTATGGCCTTTTTGGTAGAAAAAGAACAACCGAAGGAACCTGCCAAGAAAGAAGTTAAGGCTGTTTCTCAGGAAGTGATAAGTCAGGAACTCGGGAAAATGATGAATGAGCGGACAGCAGAATCCATGATTGCCAGGGATGAAATGATAATCGGTAAGGTTCGTCCTATTCTTGAGTTTGCACAGGCCCAGTTTGCAAAGGGCAAAGAAGCATCGGATGTAAAAGAGATGCTCAGGTCGAAGTTTGTGATGCCGGATTTAAAGGACGCTTCCGAAGGTCTTGCCGTTGTAGCATCCGGAGATCTTAGCCCCGAAAACGTGAATAAACTGATAGACGATGGTAAAATAACAACCGTCATGGCTGAAGAACTGAAAAGGGTTGCAAAGAAATTCCCGGTTAGGGCTAAAAAAGTTCAGGATTACGAGGAGGCTCCCAAGACGGCTGGAATAAGAGGGTTTTTCTATGCCCTTTCAGGAAAAGCGATGTCTCCAGAGATGGATGTTCTAAAAACAGCGTCCATAAATGCTCTGCTAAAGGGTATTTCTCCCGAAAGGATACAGGTGAAGTTGCTTGATAAGGTTTCCGCCGATGACGCGAATAGAATCATGTCTGAGGCTATTTCGAGCATGAATTCGGTTTCTGCTGGTGTAAAAGCTAATGCACCTGTTAGGGCAAAAAAGGAACTCTTCCCTGAAAAACCAAAAGATGTTAACTTTGGTCTTTTCGCATCCGAGCTTCCTAGTAAAGAATGTGCTATAGAGCAGAATCAGGAACTTATGGGTTTTTATGAAGGGGCTAATTCGGAAATTGATGTTTCAGCATCGGAAATACCGGCTCCTCAGGAAGTTGGAGAAATACTAAATCGTGATGGTATTGATTCAATACTATAATCGTGGAGGCCCCTATGCCAGAGTATGTCTCTCACGATTTCATTTCGGATGATATCGTAAGGAAACCGGATGACAACTTACCGCTTCCGATTTCAATGGCGGAAGCTTCTGCCATTGTTCCGGCTGAGGAACAGCCGGATGATCCCATCTGTCTTACCATTAAGGAAGACGAAGTCCCGGATGCAGTTTTAAAGGCCGTTCTATGGGGATTAGCCGAAGAACAAGCCTCGCTTAAAAATCTTCGCCAGAAAAAAGAAAGAGACGGAAAAGACACAGCTCATATTTCCATAAAACGCGGTCAGCTTCTTAAGTTCATGTCCGAGACCTTGTTGCAGAAGCAAGCTCTTATGGGACACATGAGTGGGGAATTAGACCTTCGTGGTCCTAAATTTCGTGAAATTTTTAAAATGTTTCTGGGGGTTATCTCCGATACTTTTGATGAGGTACGAGTACCTACTGAATACAAGGAAATGTTCTTTCATGCGTTGTCCAGGAACCTAGAAGGGTGGGAAGACAGGGCAGAAAAGGTACTTAAAAAATTGAACCGTCCTATAGAAATTTAAAAAATGTTGGGAATCAAAGAAATGTTTTTTCGTCAATTGCCATTAATTTATTAGTGGTTTGAGTCGTGAGGCTCAACGTAAGAGTTGATTAGAGGGCACAAGAGAAATCTTATGCAGAAGTTTAAAGGAAAGTTTAAGAACGTACCAGGGGATGCTCCACAAGTCCTTTGCTCTACAAACCCTGTATTAAATAGAGACCAAAGTCTCAGTGTGCAGGGTAAAGTACTGACTTTAAACAATCTCGATGTGGATCTACTCCAACATAAGGGAGGGCAGGGCTTGAGAGTTCCTGTCATAGCTTATGTACTAAATCAAAGGGGTAAACCTTTGATGCCGTGCCTGGCTAGGAAAGCCAGAATTTTATTAAAAAAAGGAGAAGTTAAAGTAATAAAATCTAATCCATTTTTCGTTATTCAATTAAAGAAATCTACTGGAGAGCAGGTTCAGAAGTGCTATTTAGGAATTGATTCTGGTTCTAAAAAGGTTGGTTTTTCTGTTATAGACAGCCACAAAGAGATTATTACAGGAGAACTGGCTCTTGATCAGAGGACTAAATATAGGTTAATAGAACGTAAAATGTATCGTAGACATAAAAGAAATAAACTATGGTATCGTTCATTGAGATTTAATAACAGAACCAGGAAAAAAGAATGGTTACCTCCATCTGTTCAGAGAAAATTTAACACGCATATTACCCTTATAAACAAATTAAAAAGAATCTTTCCAATAGATGATAAAGATATAACTATTGAGACAGGAAATTTCGACATACAAAAAATAGAAAATCCGGACATAACTGGAATACAATATCAGCAGGGTTCCATGTTTGAATATCAAAATATGAGAAGTTTTTTAATGGCAAGAGAACATGGAAAGTGTCAATTATGTGGGAAAGAGTTTTTTAAAGGAAATTCGTCTCATATGCATCATGTCATTCCTAAAAGTCGGGGTGGGACTGATAGGGAAAAAGATTTGGCTCTAATTCATGAAAAATGCCATAAAAAGCTACACAAAAACAGATTATTTCATTTACTTAAAGGAAATAAAACTTATAAAGATGCCCATTTTATGAATACTACTAGAGGGAAATTTAGAAAAATATTCTCTGATTGTAATCTGACTAATGGAAGTGAAACCTTTGTAAAAAGAAATATTTTACGGCTTGAAAAGACACATTATAATGATGCTTTTGTCATAGCTGGGGGTACTTGTCAGACTAAAACATTGCCTATATTTTTAGGGCAAAAACACAGAAATAGTAGAGTATTGCAAATTAACAGAAAGGGTTTCAAACCTTCAATACGCAGGAAAAGATATTCTATTCAGCCCTACGATATAGTAACTATACATAATAAAAAATATGTATCTAAAGGATGCCATGATTATGGTAAATCTATAACATGTACTGATGGTGTAAATGAATTAAATTTTAATATTAAAAAAGTAGAAAAAGTTTTTCATACAAAATCCTTATATATGGATAAATCTGTATAATGAGCTTATCAAATCTTTGTAATACTTATATAAACACAGTTAAACTCAAAGATGATTCGGAACGTAATATAATTGAGTTTGCTGAAGCTCCGTGGGGATTGGGAATGGGTACTGTTGCGGGTGTCCCACCCCTGCTTCCAGTACAGAAGTTCGTTCTTAAATGCTACTATAACATACCGTTAGATGACATAGATAAGCATATCATCATTAAAGATAGATTTAATGAGAAGGAGAGATTTCGATTCACTGAAATAGAATATCTCAAGTTCTTGGTTGATGAGGGAAGGATCAATATAAAAGGGGTAACTGGAGAGAGGAAAGATTTTAGGCCTAATTTGTGTCTGGTAATTGGCCGTCGAGGGACAAAATCCACGACCATTTCTCTTATCGTAAATTTTGAAACTTACCGATTGCTAAAAAAGTTAAGTCCGCAGGAATATTATAACATGCTTCCTGACCAGGAGATAAGGATTACTTGTATTGCTACTAGTAAGGATCAGGCGTCCTTGCTTTTTAGGATGATTACAGGCCATCTTGAGCGGTCGGACTATTTCAAAAAATATCGTAATAAACCTACTTTGGATTACATGCAGTTGAGCACTCAGAGGGATATTGATACGTATGGGGTTGCTATGAGGCCTTCTATTCGTATCGTAGCGGCCCCCTGCAGTGGAAGAAGTTCAAGAGGTCACAATAACATTATATCTATAATGGATGAGATGGGGTATTTCTTTGAATCGGACGTATCCGCTGATAAATCGGATAAAAATATATATGAGGCAATAACCCCATCGGTTGCTAGGTTTAATTCTCCTGAAGGGGAGCCTCATGGTAAAGTGATTTGCATTTCATCCCCGGCAGCCAGAACCGGTAAATTTTTTGAGATTTATCAGAGGTCATTAGAACCGGATTGCAGTGACTTATTAATGATTCGTGCTCCGACATGGGAAGTTGATTATACACTATCTCCGCAATATTTGAGGGCTAAATATGGGGAGAGTCCTTCAACTTATATGGTTGAATTTGGGGCTGAATTTAGTGACCGGGTTACTGCATGGATAGGGAATGAGCAGGTTTTGAGGGTCAACATAGTACCCGGGATGAAAACAAAACCAATGAGTTATGAACAAACACCGCATTTCATGGGAATTGACCTTGCTTCAAAGAACGACGGATGTGCCGTTGCTATTACCCATATTGTAAGAAAGGAATACGAGGGTGGTTTTAAGGATTATATCGAGTTGGACTACATTGATGTTAGATATGCGGCAGATGAAGGTAAGGAATATTTCAGAATTGAAGAGCAGGTAAACTGGCTATATGAATTATCACAGAAATTTTTTATAACTAGGGGTATGATAGATCAATATATGGGGTATGGGTTTCTTCCTGCATTTCATGACAAAGGTTTGAAACAGATAGAACTGGTACCTATGTCGAGAGACATGAATTCTAAAATATACCAAAATTTAATGTCAAAAATGATAGATGCGGGACTCAGAATTCCAGAGGGTGATGAACGATCAGTAGATAATAAAAAGACCAATGACCTGAAATTAATAACGGAACTTTTACGTCTCAGGTGTGTTATACATTCAAAATATATGATTACTGTGGAAGCTCCGGAAATTGTGGGTCTTCATGATGACTTATCCGATGCTTTCGCACGTTCGGTTTTTTTAGCTACCGAGTACATGTCTAACTCGGGCATGATTACTAAAAATAATATAATAGATACTACATCCAAATCCGGATTGACATATAAGCAATATTATATGCGCCAAAAGAAGGCTTCTTTGTACACCAATCGGCCATCGAATTCTATACAGATGGATATGGCGAAGGGTCGTCATGCGGCTGCTATGGGTGGGACGGGTTCTCGGATTTGGAGGTAGATATAGATGTCGGAAAATTTCAGAGGTGATTACGCTCCCGAAATGTTTAATGAGGGTAAGCGATATTACCTTCTTCAAGCTCAGGAAAAAGCCAATCTTACCGACGCTGAACTTCGGGACCTTCATAATATATCCAATACTAATCTTCGTCGTTTTATTCAGTCACAACTTGGTGACTGCTCTATTAATGACGGTTTTAAGATTGCAGAAAATACATCAAACCCATCAAATAACTTTAAGATTAAGGGCGGAGATGGAACGTTGGATAATCCAGGAGTTTATTATCTCCGTGGATACCGTCTTTTTTTAAAAAATGACATTGCATATTCCGACCAGACAAATACTGGTACAATAGCGGATGATTGGTACACCAAATCGTCATTTTCATCCCTAACAACCCCGACAGGTACTTACAGCAATCTTAATTCAATAACCGCTGGTGGTATAAATCTTATTGCTTGTGGAGATGCCGGTGCATTGATACGGTCTGTTGATTCAGGTATGAACTGGTCAAGTACCGTAATGGGTGCTCAACCCATAAAAGATGTGGATATGGGGGACTCTAGTGCTGGTTTTGCCGTGGGTAATAGTGGGACTCTTTTAAAGACATCCAATGGTGGGGCTAACTGGTCCAATATAACAGTTAATCTTCCGGCTCCCTATCAGAATAAGCATTATTATGGTGTAAGTTTCCTGAGCCAAAATGTAGGATGGATTGTAGGAGAAGTAGGAAATATACTAATGACCACTGATGGTGGCCTTACATGGTCACCCCAGGGAATAGGAGTTACAGCATTAGACCTAAAAAGTGTTTCCGCGGCCGATGCGGTTGATGTTTGGGCAGTTGGAAATGCTGGAACTATCTTATATAATGATGATGGAGTTAACTGGGTTGCACAATCCAGTGGAACATCACAAGTATTAAATAAAGTTTTTACTGTTGATGCAACCTATGTTTTTGCTGTAGGAAATTTAGGAACTATACTTCGTACCTCAACAGCCGGTTTGAGCTGGGCCGCAATGACTTCGGGTACTACCAATAATTTATACGGTGCTTATTTTAAAAACAGGTTTGCAGGATGGGCTGTGGGTCAGGGTGGTGTTATACTCCATACCACCAATAGCGGTGCGACATGGGATTCAACTACAGTAGATTCTGCTGTTGACTTTAAAGGCATTACGTTCTCCGATAGCACAGGGTTCGTGGCCGGAACGAACGGTGTAGTTTACAGAACATTGAATGATGGAACTTCATGGGATAAATACCGGACAGATTATGTTTATGTTGATTTTCATCTGGGTGAATCATCCGGAGATACTACTTCAGGTAGTGAATACATTGATTCTACTTTACATGATACCGTGGTGGGATTTCCAAATGCCAACCGGTTAAGAATAGTTCAGGATGTTAAAGTTTCAGAGGGATGGCCCTCACCATCCGATTATATAGGTCCTGATGGAACGGTTCAGCATTACACATCTACCATAGCCAAGATACAGCGGTCGGTTGCACAGCCAATAATTTCTCAGGCTAATATTTCTGACCTCAGAAGAGTCATAAAAACAATATCACAGTTGAATCAGGCACTTGGAGAAGGTGGAATAGATACATCTTCATTGGCTGATGGGGCTGTTACACCCCCAAAAATAGATTCAGATGGTGACTATGAGATGGGGTCTCTGTATTTAAACAGGGATGCTACAGTCGTTGGAGATTTGACCGTTCATGGAAAATTATCCGTTCAGGATTATCAGGCCAGTATCACTACAGAAAATTTGTATGTAAGGGGTTCTTCAACTCTTGGTTCATCGGATAATACCTCTGATACGACGGTAGCGATAAATGGGCGTATCATACAGAATGCAGATTTTAATTATCCTGCCTACGACCTTACAGCAACAGCTTCTGTTAATGAACCCTTATTCAATATACACTCTGATGGTTCCGGGCACATTTTTCATATTGAAAGAATGTCGGATACAACCCAGTGCATATTTGATATCACAAATTACGGAAAAAGCTATGATTTCTGCATAAATCATTTAGGTTCTCAGGGTGGAATTTTTAAGATACGGGATGATGCAAGTGGTGATAGTATTGTACTCACAAAGAATGCCCCAGGTTTTCTAGGCTCTGTATTTAATATTTCGAGCAACAGTGTAAGCCCCCTATTCAATCTTTTTAATAAATCAGTCTCTAATTCTGTAAGCATCAGCATAGACCAAACTGCCGGTACGATGATTCGGCTTACTACACCTTCGGATGCATCCGGTGTTTCTATCAGTTCTCAAGGTGCCGGAACAGACTTAAAAATTTCACACCAGGGTACAAGAGGGCATGCTGTCGACGTGACGAGTTCCTCTGTTATGGGAGCAATGGTCTTAGATAATCTTTATGGGGAAGCAATAAGAGTTACTCAGCAGGCAAACGTATCAGCACTCATTATAGAAAAAGACGGGACAGGCCATGGACAGGGCGTCGAGGTTTATAATCGGGGCTCTGATGTTGCTTTAGGAGTTTATAACACAGGTAGGGGTGTTGGTCAGCTTATTTCCCACGTTGGTGATTCCACACAACCGGCTCTTGATATTTTTATAGCCGGAACTGAACGTGGACCTGGATTGAGAATAAACAAATCTAATGATTCTACTGGGGAAGTCGTCAAGTTATGGAACCAGGGTCTAAGTGAGTCGTTAAGGATAGATCACGATAGAACAGATTCTACTGCATCTGTAATATATATCAGCAACAAGAGTGTCGGGAATGATATAAGTTCCAACAACTGGTTTATTGATTATCTCGGAAATTTTTATGCATTGCCAAATGGGAATGTTTTTATACAGGGAGTACAGTTTGATACAACTGGTGGTGCTGACACTAGCTATGCCCGACATCATATAACATCCTCGGAAATGTACCTTGATAGTGGGTCTATGGATTCATCTAATCCTGGTAAAGTGGGGATGGTGTTCATAGAATCGGGCTATCTAAGGATAAGTGATGGTACCGGTACGCTTCCTACCCCAACATCCGGAGCCACGGGCATCCAGGGCGAAACCGGAATAGCCGGTATTGGACTACCTGGTGCAACTGGCCCCCAAGGCCCGGCTGCCCCAGTAGGAGTTATTCCGAGCAGCTTTGTTACCCTTGATGGTACATCACAGGATACTACGAGTTCTATCCCGGTTGATGCATTAACAACGACTATAACGCTCGATGGGACAGCCTATATTTATGCTTCAATGGCTTTCCAGTCGGATAGTACCGGCATAGGTACGCTACCTACGGTAGGTGGATTTCAGATAGTAATTAATGACTCCACAAGCAGGGAACTTGTAAGGTGGATTATCGGTGATGATGACAAAGAAATAGGAACAGTAGAACATAGGGCTGGCCCATTCACCCCTGGTACCTATACAGTACGTGGACAATTTAGAAGGGTTGATGGTGTAAAGCATATTGTCATAGATGATGCACAGTTATATGTTCAGGGTCTACAGGGGGATAGAGGACTTCAGGGTTTTACAGGCCTTGGAGCAACAGGTCTTCAGGGCCCCACAGGATTTCAAGGAGTTACCGGTTCAATAGGGCCTACAGGAATACAGGGAATAGGTTTTACGGGTCTTCAAGGGCCCACTGGGTTTCAAGGTGTTACCGGTTTAGGAGTAACCGGTCCTCAGGGTATTACGGGCCTCGTAGGAGCTACCGGAATTGCAGGAGAACCGGCTCAGCTTCCGACAGGCTACATTACATTAGATAGCACATCTCAGGATACCGTCAACGGTTCTTTTATTGATATTCCTAATCTCTCAACCACAGTTACGATTGATGCAAGCACATACATCCATGCTATAATGACTGTTGAGTCCAGAAGTGACGGAACCGGGGATTATGTTACCGGTGGATTTAGGGTTATTATAAGTGATTCTACAAGTGATTCTACTGGCTCAGAACTAGATAGGTTCATTCTAACTAATGACGATATAACCATCGATACAGTCCAACACCGTGCTGGACCGTTTGTTCCTGGGACATATACAGCCAAAGGTCAATTCAGAAGAGTGGCCGGTACAAAAACCCTTAGAATAAATGATGCACAGCTTTTTGCTCAAGGGCAACAGGGTACTCAGGGGTATCCCGGTGAAACCGGACTTCAAGGTATAACGGGTATTTCAGGAAATGCAATTGTTGGTCCTACAGGGGCTCAGGGCGAGACAGGAATTCAGGGTGATACCGGGTTGCAAGGACCGCAGGGAGAAACAGGGGCACAAGGTGTCACGGGCATCCAGGGTGAAACAGGTATCCAGGGCGAAACCGGGTTGCAAGGACCACAGGGAGAAACAGGGGCACAAGGTGAGACTGGAATTCAGGGTGAGACTGGAATTCAGGGAGAAACCGGCATCCAGGGGATTCAGGGCGACACCGGAGTCCATGGTGATACTGGATTTGGAATTCAAGGAACCACCGGTATCCAAGGTATTCAAGGTGAAACCGGTATTCAAGGCGAGACCGGTTTAGGTGTCCAGGGTATTACCGGACTTCAAGGTATAACCGGATTTCAGGGAATTACCGGTATCCAAGGTGATACTGGTATTGGAATGCAGGGCGTCACGGGCATCCAGGGTGATACCGGGTTGGGGATTCAAGGAGCAACTGGCGTTCAAGGAACTACAGGTATTCAAGGTACAACAGGGATACAAGGTACGACTGGGTTTGGAATTCAAGGTGTCACAGGTATTCAGGGCGAGACCGGTTTTCAGGGAGAAACTGGCATACAAGGTACGACTGGATTTGGAATACAGGGTGTTACCGGTATCCTGGGGATTGACGGAATAACTGGTATTCAAGGTACCACAGGTGTTGAGGGTATAGCGGGTCTTGACGGTTTAACTGGTCCTCAAGGTTTTACTGGGATTCAGGGTGTAACCGGAATTTTAGGAATAAATGGCGTAACTGGCATAGCCGGTATTGATGGGATTACAGGAATCCAGGGTGTCACCGGAATTCAGGGTCAAACTGGTATTCAGGGTACAACTGGTATCCGTGGTGTAACTGGAACATTCTCAGGAAGTCAGGTTTATGATATTATAGATGCAACATCTTATGGTCAAACTATATTCTTCTTAAGCTCAGTACCCCTTGATTCTTCAGTAGTTAGTATGTTTCCCGAAGGTGGAATAGAATTCATAAATTCTATTGATTTTTCAGTAACTGATAGGACGGTTACATATTTGGATGCAACACCTGTTTTTGATATAGGAGATAAGGCCATTTTTAAATATTTACGGTAATAAAGTCTTAATCACACATAGATACAATATGGTTAAACTAGGAGGTTTTAAATGTCAAGTCAGTTAAAAACCAAATGGATTCAAGATGCAGCCATAACCGCTGCAAAATTAAATGCTGATGTGGCCGGTGGAGGCTTAATAGGTGGGGATGGAACATCTCTGGCTGTTAATGCCGATGGAACCACATTAGTTATTCAATCTGATGTGTTGCAGGTTGGAACTATAAGCAGTGCTCAAATAGGGACCGGTGCAATAACTGCGGTCAAGCTTGATTCTACATCCGTTACAGCTGCCAAATTAGCGGCTGATGTAGCCGGTATTGGTGTAACTGGAGCCGCAGGGTATCCAATTTCTGTTCTGTCTGATGGTACCACTATATCGGTTTCCTCCTCCGGTATAAAGGTTACAGACAGTGCAATAGGTGTCAATCAGTTAGGTTCTGGCTCGGTAATTCCTTCTAAATTGTCAGCCGATGTGGCTGGTGATGGCTTACTAGGCGGTGCTGGTTCTCCACTCTCAGTCCATGTAGATAATGCATCCTTGGTAATAACTGATGGAACGGTCCATGTTGATGCTTCCGGTATCACAAACAACATGCTTGCTGGTGGAATCACAGACAACAAACTTAATCAATTAACCACTACCGATAAAGTAGCGGCGTCTGCGGTAGAAGATAGATTCATTAGAAATGATGCAGACGACACATCCCTTGGTCGTATTCAGGCCGAGGGTTTTGACGCGAACAGCAATAAAATCACCCGGGTTTCAGATGGTGTCATAGATTCTGATGCAGTTAACGTTTATCAGTTAAATCAGGTTGCTACACAGAGCAAGAACTGGAAAGAAGTAGTTCTTTATCAGGATCAGCTTGTTGACGGTACGAGCGGTGGTATCTATGCGGCCAATGCTCTTACTATCTCGGCTAACTTCTCCGGTGGCGAAGTTATTTCGTTCCATGATGGTGTAGTACGTGAAGATTATACTGCCGGCACAAGTTTTGTAGTTGGTGGAAATATAAATGCATCTTTGACCAATTTGAGTAATGCAGTTAATGCTGGTGCCATAGCTGTATCGGCATCCTCATCACTCCTTCAATCTATCGATGCGACAAGTAACGTCCTTATAGTTTGGCAGGACACAGTCGGAGAACCCACAAGAATTTTTGGTAATAGCTCAGCCGCTGTAGTAGCCAAAATTCTTTCAACATCCAAACTCTATGGTGGAAATAACTCGGACCTTGTCACACTTCCTACTTCTGACCCGGCTGCTACCAACTTTGGATTTTCAAGGTTGGCATCTGCCCTAGTAATAAATGAAACCCATGAAGCCAGAGAAAATGACTCGGCTTATACATGGGACAGCGACTCAACAAAGTGGAATCAAACAGGTTCTAGTTCTATACCATATGCTTCTAAAACAGTTTATGGAAAAGTAAAGATATCTGATGGTATTAGTGTTGCCGCAGGCATAATATCCGTTGAAGAGGATTCGGTTGGAGGGGCACAACTCTCCAGGTCAATTAGTGTTTCATCAAATGGTATAGCTGTAAAAGTTGATAACACGTCCGTTGGTGAAGGACCCAGTGGAAGATTAGAAGTAAAAAATGCAGGTATTAGTTATAACAAACTACTCGTTTCTGCTACCCCAGGTTTGGAAGCAGACGGGACGGGTGGAATACAGATAAAAGTAAAACCTGCCGGAAACATCAATCTTGATGCTGATGGTATATGGGTTACCTTAACTCAGGGTACCACTGGAATTCAGGGAAATACCGGAATTCAGGGTGTCACAGGGATTTTCGGAATGACCGGTGTCCAAGGGGAGACTGGTATCCAGGGGACAACTGGAATTCAGGGTGCTACAGGACTTATGGGTCCTACCGGTATTCAAGGCATACAAGGGGATACTGGAGTACGTGGACATACCGGTATTCAAGGTGAGACAGGCATTCAGGGTGTGACTGGTATCCAAGGGGTTACTGGCATCCGAGGTGAAACTGGTATCCAAGGGGTAACTGGTATCCAAGGGACCACAGGCATCCAAGGCGTCACGGGCATCCAGGGAGAAACAGGTATCCAAGGGACAACTGGAATTCAGGGGACTACGGGTATCCAAGGAGTTACTGGTATCCAGGGCACCACAGGTATTCAAGGAAATACTGGTATCCAGGGGACAACCGGGATTCAGGGTGTAACGGGTATTCAGGGAGAAACTGGTATCCAAGGCGTCACGGGCATTCAAGGTACAACTGGCATTCAAGGTACAACTGGCATTCAAGGTACAACTGGCATTCAAGGTACAACTGGTATTCAGGGCACAACTGGTCTTACTGGTGTAACAGGTATTCAGGGTGACACCGGTATTCAAGGTGTGACCGGAATCCAAGGGACCACAGGGATACAGGGAACTACCGGAATCCAGGGAGAGACCGGTATTCAAGGTGTCACAGGCATTCAGGGTATCCAAGGGGCAACTGGCATTCAGGGAAAAACTGGAATTCAGGGAGAAACTGGTATCCAAGGAGAAACTGGTATCCAGGGGACCACAGGGATACAGGGAAATACAGGTATCCAGGGCGTGACTGGTATCCAGGGACAAACAGGTATTCAAGGTGTTACAGGTATTCAAGGAACGACTGGTATTCAGGGGACAACTGGTATCCAGGGCGTGACTGGTATCCAGGGCACCACTGGTATTCAGGGTATCCAAGGGGATACTGGAATTCAGGGAGAAACCGGCATACAAGGGAACACCGGTATTCAAGGTATCGTAGGTAATACTGGTATTCAGGGTCCTGAAAACATTGTAGCAGGTGCTCATTACTATCTGCAGCAGGAAGGCTCAAATGTTCCTTCCTATAATAATGCTACGAGATTACCTGTAGATTCTACAGGGACTACTCTTGATGCTACAGTAAATTCCTCAAGTGGTAGGGTACTCTTTGGGAGTTTTGTAACTCCGATAGATGACCCGAGCCTTGATACACTAAATGCTGGGACATGGATATTTGATTACTACATGTCCGTTGATAGTAGTGTTGGGACCACTAAGGGTGTAGTTGATATTTTTATAAGGGATACATCAGGGAACGAAACTTTCCTATTTGATGCTACATCACAGGACCTTAATAGTGTAGCGTTCCCCGGGCTGGTAGAATTCCAAAGAACATACGGTGCTGATACAACGATGAATCAGACCGACCGTATTGTTTTCAAAAACTATGCAATTACTGATAGCACTCCTAATATAGTTGCTAAACTTTATCTGGAAGGGGCACAGTATTCAGTAATTCAGTCTCCAATAACTGTTGGTCTTGGAATTCGAGGGCACACTGGTATCCAGGGACAAACTGGGATACAAGGAAATACTGGCATTCAGGGCGTCACTGGAATATTTGGAATGACAGGTATCCAGGGTGTGACTGGTATCCAAGGTGAAACTGGTATTCAGGGCACAACGGGGATTCAGGGAGTCACTGGTATTCAGGGTACAACTGGTATTCAGGGTACAACTGGTATTCAGGGCACCACAGGCATTCAGGGTACCACAGGTATTCAGGGCACCACCGGTCTTACTGGTGTGACAGGTATTCAGGGTGTCACAGGGCTACAAGGCGATGAGGGTCCTATAGGTGACCCGGGTGAAACTGGTATCCGTGGTTTAACTGGTATTCAGGGCACCACTGGGATTCAAGGTCAGACTGGCATTCAAGGAGTGACGGGAATTCAGGGTGATACCGGTGTCCAGGGAGTGACGGGAATTCAAGGGGTTACTGGCATTCAAGGAACCACTGGGATTCAGGGACAGACGGGTATTCAAGGAACCACTGGGATTCAGGGACAGACGGGTATTCAAGGAACCACGGGCATTCAGGGTGAGACGGGTATCCAGGGGGAAACCGGAATACAGGGCGTTACTGGTATCCAAGGAAACACAGGACTTCAGGGTGTCACTGGTATTCAAGGAGTGACGGGAATTCAGGGTGAGACAGGTATCCAGGGAGAAACAGGGATACAAGGTAACACGGGTATCCAAGGCGTGACTGGTATCCAGGGACAAACAGGTATTCAGGGTCAGACTGGTATCCAGGGCATAACCGGAATCCATGGAGTAACTGGTGTCCAGGGAGAAACTGGAATTCAAGGTGAAACTGGTATTCAAGGTCAGACCGGTATCCAAGGCGTGACTGGTATCCAGGGTGTAACTGGTATCCAAGGCGTAACTGGAATCATGGGTATTACTGGAATAGGGTCTTATACACAATTAATGCATAAGATTACTGCCCAGGAGGATGCCTTAGGATATTTCGCGGTTTCTCCGACTCCGGTGACCCTCGCAAGTGTGACAATTAATGTAGTAGGGGGTCTGCAGGTTGTTAATAAGGAGGCAGTCAGCACAACTGGGGCGACACCTGATTATGACGTTCTTAACACAAATGAAATTCATATTAATAATGATGGAACTGCAACCGGATTGAGCGAACTTATAATCACGGATGATATACTTATTATAGAGTATAACGCTCAGAATTAAAAAATATGGGAAGTAGATTAACCAACAGATGGATAGATAGTTCCGCTATAGGCTATTCTAAACTCCATGTCGGTGCAACCCCCGGCTTGGAATCGGATAATACCGGTGCTATACAGGTTAAGGTCAAACCTGGCGGGAATATTAATCTTGACTCGGATGGCCTTTGGGTGACCCTTACTCAAGGTGTAACAGGAATCCAGGGTGTAACAGGAATTCAGGGTGTCACAGGGCTTATTGGTCCCACTGGAATTCAGGGTCAGACTGGGATTCAGGGCACCACAGGTATTCAGGGCGACACTGGGATGATTGGCGTTACAGGAATCCAGGGTGTTGCTGGTAACACCGGTATTCAGGGACCCGAAAATATAGTTGCTGGTGCCCATTATTATCTTCAACAAGAGGGTTCTGGTGTAGGTTCTTATCTTAATGCTACCAGGACTCCTACAGATTCCACGGGGGTAACTGTTGACGCAACAGTTAGTTTAGGCTCTGGTAAAGTTTTATTAGCTGACTTCATTTCTATAGTAGATGATCCGAGCCTCGATACACTCAACGCTGGAACATGGATATTTGATTATTACATGACGGTTGATAGTACTGTTGGTAC
>Ga0315286_10001344_pt1 | contig 22261 bp, 16 predicted proteins | sample YL17G10_0_MG_FD_205038 | JGI IMG/M metagenome (GOLD analysis project Ga0315286, IMG submission 205038) | Sediment microbial communities from Yellowstone Lake, YNP, Wyoming, USA - YL17G10_0 | ecosystem: Environmental > Aquatic > Freshwater > Lake > Sediment | place: USA: Wyoming | collected...
ATTGGCGCTGAATATTCTGTCGGAGTCGACCTCCTCGGGATAACAGTCTTCGCGGTCCTGATGATATCCCTAGGAGCACTGCTTTCGCGCAAGGCGCTTCTGAGGTCGTAGAATCTGCCAAATACCGTCCGGTCTTGAATCATGAGATTCAAGGCAAGATCGGACCAGGAGAGGGACACGGATATGATTTCAATACAAATCAGGCATGACGATGTGCAGAGAACCGTGTGCATGTTTGAATGCTGGGTTCTTCATCAGCAGATGGGCCGTCGCACTGAGCCGACCACATTCCTGCGCCGCTGAGCAGAGGTGTACGGGCATACGATCTGACATCTCGTGCACATGACGTGAGTCATGGGCGTCAACTGAGGTTCGTACTGGTCAAGCACTGGTCGAAGACGCTTCGGTATCGGCGAGCGGCAGTGCGCCCCGACCAGACAACGCTCGGGATTCACGACGTAGGGTTTCAGCGCGCCAACTGGGCATGCTTTGACGCAGCGAACGCAATCCCCGCAGAGATCTTCCTTGAACGGCTCGTCAGGTTCAAGTTCGGCATTTGTCAGAAGGTAGCTGAATCTGAGCCAAGGACCGTATTTGGGCGAGATTATGAGCGCATTCTTTCCGAATGCCCCTATCCCCGCAAGCCTGAAGACCCGCTTGTAGGAATCCGGCGCAGACGCCTCATACGGATAGACAACTCTGTAACCCTCTTCTTCGAGCACTCGTGCAGCGTCGCGGCGTATCCAATTCAGAGGATAGTATCCTGGCCAATCGTATCCCCCGTCCTCCAAACGAACTCCAAGTTCACAGGAGTCGTCGGTCGACAGTGTCCCAAAAACGACAACGCTCTTGACATCGGGCATCGCCTCTGAAGGCTTCTTGGTGTAGTCCAGCTTCGTCTCAAGCAAGGACTTCATCGCTGGCCCTATTCTTACCCTCGGGAGAGAATCCACATCGGCGGCTGATGCGACTCCAAAAACAACGGCCCCTTTCTTCAGACAGACCTCTCTAAGTCTAGACTTCATATCTATTCGTCTCTTTGACACCCCTGTTCCCCTCCCGGTCAAGTAACGATGGCGACCTATGGGTCGGCCATGCCCGAATCGTCGCCTATGGATTAAGAACTTCTTTCACGAGGAGCCGTATGCATACTTGAATGCCTGGCACTAGTACAATCAGAGGGACAATGTATAGAGCTAGACTCTTTCTATCTTTCCCCAAGGTACTTTCCTCGAAGAGCTTGGCACCCTTCTTGTGTCATTGATCAATCTAGTTGGGCATCGAAAAGGGTGCAGCGCTCGCTATCTATCCTTTGCCCCGGTCACAACTCTCCAAGCATTCGAGTATATGTTCATCCTTGACCCTCTGGCGAATCCCACAAGTGTGATGCCGAAGTCGGTAGCCAGTCTGACCGCGAGGTCTGTGGGTGCAGATTTCGAGATAATGACCGGAGTCTGACTCCTGGCGGCCTTCACCAAGATCTCCGACGAGATCCTGCCGCTGGTCACCATGATTCTGTCTTTGGTTCTAATCCCTTTCAGAATGCATTCCCCTACGACCTTGTCAATCGCACTATGCCTTCCGATGTCCTCATTGAAGACGAGAATGCTTCTCGTGCTGCATATTGCCGCACTGTGTACTCCTCCCGTGAGTCTGTAGAGTCGCGACTTCCGAAGGAATTCTCTCATCAATAGTGGGATAGACTCGACACGTACCTTGAGTATAGATTTGCTCCTGAGGTGCATACCATCCTGCGTCGCGTCGACAAATGTCAGGCCTCTGCCGCAGCCAGTCGTGATAAACCGTCTTGCGACGAGATCCTCAGGCGATTTCTTGGCTTTCTTCAATTCCACCCAGACCGCTCCATCTTTCTCGTCCGCAATGACCTTCTTGATATCCTTCTTGCTTCTGATGAGCCCCTCCGCGAACAAGAACCCGACGGCCAGACAATCCAGGTTCTTCGGAGAACACATTAGGTTGGCGAGCTCGATGTCATCTAAGAAGATCGTCACAGGGCTCTCCTTGATGAGGACATCACGGAGGCTCTCTGTCTTGCCCCCTATGATTCGCAAGACCTCTAGGCGACTTGTTACCCCGCTCATGTTGCATCAACCATTCGCTCGTCTCCGGCCTAGAGTCCTTCGGAGAAGACGGGAGCGTGCAGGCCCGCCCTTAGGATCGAGTGCCTGACTGACAGATCTCCGGCCAATTCCAGGACAGCTGAGGCGGCCAGAAAGACCGATGCTACGGTGCCTCCGACTCCAAGTTGGTCATAGTAGGTTAGAGTGAGCGGCACCAGAAGGCCCGCAACAATTGCCAAGCCAATGAACGCTATCGCCAGCTTGGTGGCCGTCAGCCTCCTGATAGATTCTCTCGCGGTTGATGTCGACGCGGCCATGTTGACGATGTAGATGACGACCAGCGCAAGCATGGTCGTTAGCAGTATTGCGTCCAAGTTGGTCATGGTAGATCGGTTGAGGATCTCGCCTCCGGTGGCGGTCATTGTGAGGTAGGTCATAGCGACTCCGCCAGCAATAGCATAGGTGAAGAAGAGGGGCGGCATCAGGGCTGTGTTCCACGATGTGATGGACTTGCATGATGCCAGGACGAAGCCGTCGTAGACCATCACCAATGAGGCACTCAGGACAGCTGCCACCCATAATGCCTGACCCAGCGTTGTATCACTCGTCCATGGGACCCAGTCGAAACCGATATCTGGCGCCAGGTAGGCAGCCGCGAAAACTGCGAAAACCATCATGAATATGAGCCCCCTGCTGATCCATGAGGTCCGAGGCCTCAAGAACAGCCTGTAGAACCTGGCAGGCCGGCCGAGATAGACCAGATGGGCGACGGTCTTGCCGATAACGACGACCAACAATCCTACAAGCGCGCTGGTGACGGAGTGTATGAACCAGGTTGAGACCACAAACTGACCGGCCCCGATGCCTCCGAGGAAGAGAGCCATCAAGAGCGCTCCGTCACGCCATCTCCTTCGGCCGCCAAAGCCCCATTCCATTTGAGCTCGGGGCCCGGGCTTGAAATCCTCATGTTTCAGCACGTCCAACTCATCCACCGCCCTGATTGAAACTGGAGAAGAGCGACAAACCAGGATCACCTCGCGGGGAGGTAATACACGCTTGCATCGGTGCCGTACTCGGGATGCAGCTGCATTCCTCGCCTCTTCTTGATGAGCTGTGAGACCTCGGATTCGGGATCGTCCAGGTCGCCGAAGGTTCTCGCCTCGCACGGGCACGCGTCCACGCAAGCCGGTTTCCGGCCTTTCTCGACTCTATCAACGCAGAAGTTGCACTTGCTCACGACCCCTCGGTCGCTTTCTTCGAGCCATTTCTTCTTTTGATGCTCAGCGTACGCAGAGGAAGGCTTGCGGTCCCCTGTGAAGTAGTCTTTCCACTCGTCGACGAAGTACCTTGCACCATAGGGGCATGCGACCGCGCAGTATCTGCAGCCAACACATTCCTTCGAATCGACGATGACGATCCCGTCGGGCCTTTTCTTGGTAGCGCCCGTGGGACAGACCTTCTCGCACTCCGGCTCCTTGCAGTTCATGCACAGCAGGGGCACTGCTTGTCTGATCACGGTAGGGTACTTCCCTGATTCGGTTCTTACCACCTTTGCCCAGAAAACGCCTGGCGGAGTTTGGTGTTCTGCCTTGCAGGCAACGGAGCATGAGTGGCAGCCTGTGCACCTCTTCAGGTCTATGACCATGCCCCACCTAACCACTGCCGACGCCTCCGTCTTTGTATAGCTTCACCTTCACGCAGATGTCCTGGCCAAGGGAGACCGGGCAGGTATGCTCCTTGTCGATCTCTATCAACTCATTGAAGAAGACTCCCTTTCCCTTCGCTATTGGCAATCCTCTTCCCCAGTGGCCAGCATTCGCGGCAATGGCCACATGGTCAGGCCGTATGCCGTCGGTGATGTGGACCCTGCCTCTTGCCTTCGAACCCTTCGGGTTCTCGAGCCATACTGCGTCTCCCTCTTTGACACCCTTCCTAGCTGCCGTCTCCGTGTTCAGCTGTATCGTGTAGGTGTAAGGGTCGTTCTGCGAGATCTCGTTCAACCAGGGATTCTGCATCGTCATGGAGTATGTGTGCAGGGCGGAGCGCCAGTAGAATGCCTCGAGGTCGTATTCCGGGTTCTTCTCCGTGTGCGTCGGGCAGGGCCGCCAGTCAGGGAGCGCGGTGTGAGCGGTCCAGTCCACGAGGTCGGGCACTCCATACTTCTCAGCTATGGCCTTGCTCTTCCTGCCGGCCCTGATGATCCATTCCAGATAGACAGGGACTCTCACATCGTTGAAGGCTCGCCAGTAGACCTCCTCCAAGCGCTTGTCCCATTTCAGATAGCCGTGTTCCTTGAACCAGTCAAGTCCTTTGTCGGGGCCGAACCTATCCTTCATGATGACGTCCAGGATGGTCTCGAAGTTGAGCTTCTCCTTCGGGTCGAGCACCTTCTTGAAGTCGAGATCGCCTCCGTAGGCTCTGTTGACCCACTCCCTCACTGCTTCTAGATATTTGTCTCGCAGGCCGAGCCGTTCCGACAGTTCCAGAATGACATCGATCATCGCCCTCCGCTCGGCCATCGGCTTCACGACCGGCTGCCTGATTGCCCATATCCACTCGCCCATTCCTGTGGCATGACACGAAACCCCCACGGTTGGGAAAGTGGTTGCGGATGAATAGCGCTCGAGGAAACATGCGTCTGGCAGAACCATGTCTGCAGCCGCCTCCTCGAACTCCGTCGAGTATATGTTGAAGGAGACGATGAACCTGAACTTCTTGAGGAAATTCTCCAGTAGTGTCTTCGGGTTTCCCACCGACATGATCTGATTGGTCGCGAAGCTGATCATCACGTCGGGCCTGTAGGGTATCTTGAACTTCTGCCAGAGCTCCTCATTGTTGTCCCAGGCCATGATCGTCGTATAGGTCGGAATGTAGAACATGTCCTGGAGATCGAGCCTCTCAGGCGGGTCCTTGGGTTCAGGCGGCGGATAGGGCAAATGGGAGTATGGCCAGTTGCGTGCGACAAGGAGTCCGTCCTTGTCGGGTTCCACTGAGTACTTGAGCTTTCCAGTCCCGGGGTATCCCAGATGAACGGGCGGACCAAATGCCAGAGCCCCGCCGGGCACATCTGCGGCCCCAACTATGTGGTTCGGCAGGACAAGGGACATGCAGTCCCAAGCCTGGTTGTAGTGTCCCTGCGATCCCCGGAAATATATTGAAGCGACGGGCCTGTAGGGCAACACCTTCCCGTTGATCGTTATCGTGCTTCCGATCTTTGCCTCTTCACCAAAGTCCTTAGCAATTCTCCTGAGCGTATTGGCTGAGACTCCGCAGATTCCTGACGCGTATTCTGGAGAGTACTTCTTGAGATGCTCTTTGAGAAGCTGGAAGGAAGGGCTGCATTTCACTCCGTCGACCTCAAAGCTGCCTGTCAACGCGCAGTCCTTCACGTTCTTGGATGTGAAAACGTCATGCTTGTTGTCGACGTTGTTCCAAACAAGAGGGACTCCTGTCTTCTTGTCACGGAGATACAATCCATCCGGTCCGACGAGATAAGGTCCGTTGGTCTTCCATTTTAGATACTGGCTGTCGAAGAGCTCGTAGTCGTTCACGAGCAGGTTGGTCATCGCCAGTGCTGCCGCCGCGTCTGTGCCTGCCTTGATCGGCACCCACTCCTCTGCGGTCGATGCTTGGGTGCTCAGGAACGGATCGAATACGATTAGCCTCATTCCTCTTGCCTTGGCATCGGCCGCCTGCTTGGCCGCGACGTTGGCAGCATGTCCCGCGCCGTGGCCCTTGGAACAACCCCAGTAGATAGCGAGGTTGCAGTACTTGAAATCCGGAATGATCGACCAAGAGGCGTGATAGATCCCGCCTATCATATGGGCTCCGTTCCCGCAGTGCAGCCCACCACCGCCAGTGTAGTAGTTGGGGGTGCCGAACGCCTTTCTGAAGCTGAGTATGTTGAATGCTCTCTCCGCAGGAAAAGTTGGGCTGCCGACAGTGTACAGTCCACGTGGATCTCTCTGCATGCACTCTCGAAGCTTCGTGGTGAGGATATCCATGGCCTCGTCCCAACTGATTCTCTTCCATCCGGGATCAACGCCGATTCCTTTCTCGGGATTCGTCCGGATCATGGGATAGTTGAGCCTGCTAGGATCGTAGAGCATCATAGGGGCAGAGATGCCTTTGGCGCAAATGTTCCCGTAGCCTTGCGGCGAATCGGGGTCGCCCTCGATCCCCACGACGATTCCATCCTCCACGCGGACGTCAACGGTGCAGGTGCCATAGCACATGCCGCAACTTGTCTTGACCATTGTTCACCAGCTGTCTCAGGAGTGGAAAGCCCGCAATGTACTTAACAATGACGAATTGCATTTCGAAAGACATGCGAAAACGCAGCCAAAAAGGTTTGAACTTTTGTCTATAGCGTTCTTTCTATCAGAGGATTATTGAGCCGAGCGCGACTCCTTCCTCACCCGCTCCACTATCTCAGGAAGCGCCTTCGCAACCTTCGGGGTGAGCTTCTCGCTGACATTGACCAGGTCTTCCGCCTCGACCGCAATGAAGACGACCTCCTTGGGCATCTCGTTCGGCACGAGCTTCCTTCCTAGGGCGAGGGCCGTCGCGATGTTGATCCCGTGAGGGGAGGATCCATGGATGGACTTCTCGAAATCCTTCTCTTCAAGGACGTACAGTTCACCAGGTTCTCCATTTGTAGTCTGGATCGCGTCTACTATGACGACCTTGTCATAACCACGGACCACGTCGAGCAGCTCCAGCCCACTTGCCGCAAGCTCCTCCACGTCCACTCCAGGAAGTTCTCTTTTCATGATCTCTCGAGCGACATGGATGCCCACGCCGTCGTCCGAGAGGATAGGGTTGCCAACGCCTAGGACTAGCACTCTCACGGGAATCCGAAGGTCCTCAGCCATAATAACCCTGACATCATGATTGGGGTGAAAAGGATATGTGAGGGGAAGGCCCCCTCGTGAAATCAGTTCAGTAGTTTCTCTGTGTCGACTGGACCGAGCCGTCCTTGCGCCTGATCGTTACTTCGAGGGCTGGCCCGCCGTTCAGCGAGTGCGTCCCGCACGAGTTGCACGGGTCGTAGCATCTGAAGGCCATCTCCACCTTGTTGAGCAGGCCAGGCGATACCTCGCCGTTCTTGATCAGCGCCTTCGCGGCCTGCTTCACGCTCGTGTTGATGGCCGCGTAGTTGTTGGTCGTGGCCACGACCATGTTGATCTTCGTGCACAGGCCGTTCTTGTCCGATGCGTAGTGGTGTATGAGCGTGCCCCTCGGGGCCTCGACTATGCCCACGCCCTCTTTGGGCTCGCCGTACGGGCCCCTGATGTCGTCACTGGTGATGCTCTTGTCGCTCGCCAGCTCCAGCATCCTCTCGGCCGCGTGCTGCAGCTCTATGACTCTAGCCCAGTGGAACGCAAGCGTGTGGTGCACCGGTCCGGTGACCCCAAGGTCCCTCACGGTCTTCACCATGAACTCGTACTCCTTCTGAGCCAGAGGGGTCGTGTAACCGTTGCAGACATTGATCCTTCCCAACGGACCCACTCTGTATATGCCGCTGTCCGGCCCCGTCACGAAGCCCTTCCACCCGATCTTCTTCAGGTAGGGCATCTTCATGTAGGTCCATGGTTCGACATGCTCGGCTATGACATCGAGGTATTGGCTGGGCTTGAACTTCAGTACTTCCTTGCCCTGCTGGTCCACGACTCTAATGTCGCCGTCGTAGAAGTTGCTCTTGTTGTTCTTGTCGACCATGCCCATGTAGTAGGTCTCGAGGTAGTAAGCGTCCGTGTTGAGCACGAGGCCCATGTAGTCCTTGTTGGCCAGCACGACGTCGTGGAAGAGCTTCACTGTGAACTTGCCGAACTCCACACAGGACTTCGCCATGGTCTCCATCTGCACGCGCTCCTCCTCGCTTATCTGCTTAGACACACCGCCTGGCAGCCCGAACACCGGGTGCGTCGCTCTGCCTCCCACGATCTCCTGCACCTTCTGGCCGTACGACCTGTGTTTGATGACCTCGGCACCTATCGGCACGCCGACCGCGTCGACCACGCCCAGTACATTCCTCTTGTTCGAGGGCGCGGACGGTCCCAGTACGAAGTCCGGGGCCGCAAGCGCGTAGAAGTGTGCTATGTGGCTGTGCGTGAACTGTCCCATGTAGAATAGCTCCCTCAGCTTGATCGCTGTTGGCGTTGGCGTCGCGCTGAAGACTGCGTCCAAGGTCTTCGTGCTCGCGAGGTGATGCGCCGCAGGGCAGACGCCGCACAGCCTGTTGGTCAGGACTGGTAGCTCCATGACATGCCTGCCGATGCAGAACCTCTCGAAGCCTCTGAGTTCGGGCACCTGGAGGTAGGCGTTCTCGCAATTGCCATCCTCATCCAGGAAGATCTCGATCTTCCCATGGCCCTCGAGCCTCGTGATGGGGTCTATTGTAATCTTCCTCTCCTTTGTTCTTGTTGTTGTATCGTTGATGATCGGTCCGGCCATTTAGCTCACCGCCTTCCTCTTCCCTCTCTCGGTCACAATCCTCTTCAACATGGACTTCGGCAGCGTGAACGCGTAGAAAGTCCCGAGCGGGTCTTTGACCTGCAGCATGAGTTCCATGATCTGATCCTCGCTCAGCGACGACTCCTTGTCCGTGATGTTCAGGAGGGACGACAGCGCGCTCAACATGCTCGCCCCCTGCTCCTGGACTCCCCTCGTCGGCCCCATGCATCCCCTGCACGGCATGCTGGCGTTCGGGCACATCGCGCCGCAGCCAGCCCTGGTGGCCGGCCCGATGCATATGATGCCCTGGTCCAGGAGGCACTTCTTCGGGTCGGGCTTGATCTCGTATGCCTGGTAGATCTTCTCGATCCTCCTGCCCTTTTCGACCCTCTCCCTCTTGCATTCGTCACAGAGCGACTTGTCGCTCGCGATGACCGTGCCCTTCGGAGGCAACGGGGTGCCCTTGGTGACGTACTGCGCGACCGCGTCTACCGCCATCGCGATCAGGTTGACCGTGGGCGGGCAGCCCGGCATGAAGTAGTCCACGTCGACTACCTCGTCGAGAGTCTTGACGGAGTCGTAGAACTCCGGCAGTTCCAGCTCTCCCTCCTTGACCTTCAGATGCGTCTGTGGAGTAACGAAGTTCGGGTTGTCGGTCGATGGCGTGTTCTTGTACACGGTCTCGAATATTTCCCTCTTGTTCGTTACATTCGCGAGCCCGGGCGTTCCGCCGAAGCATGCGCACGACCCGAAGGATATCATGACAACCGACTTCTGGCGCAGTAATTTGGCGATGTGCTCGTTCTCGCTGTTCCTTATGGCCCCGTTGTAGAAGCTGACCGTGATGCTCTTGTCCGGCATCGCCTCGATGTCCTTGATCTTCCCATCGAAGCCGATGGGCCAGAACACGACATCCGCGATGGCATGGACATCCAGGATCTTCGCGTCTATGTCCAGGAGCGCGACGTCGCAGCCTCCGCAGCCCGCTCCCCAGTACTGTGCGATCTTGATCTTCTCTGCCATGTTAGTTCACCTCTCCCTTCTCAGTCTGTCCCTTCTTCGGGGATGCCATGTACTGCGGCGACTGGCCCTTCATGCCTGCCTGCTCGACCAGCCTCCATCTCTTGAGTGCGATCACGTGCTTCACGATCTGCGGCTTCGCGATGCCCGTGGCATCGTGCAGCTCGTGCACGGTCCTCGGCCCAGCCTCCATCTCCTGGAGCAGGAGATTCCTCTCCAGCTCCACGCCCGCAGCCTTCTGCACGACGACATCGTACCTCGGCTCCGAGATGGCCTCGCCGAAAACGTTTCCCGAGGCGAGCAGAGTGCCCTTCTTTCCTAGGAGCCACCTGACCCTCTCGCCCTCGACCGTCCTCAGTGCCGCTCGTATCCTGGCCTCCCTGAGTGACATCCTCATTCACCACCTCTCAAAGGTGAGACACCAAGTTCCTTGATGGTGTTCGTGAACTCAACGATGGTCTTCTGGAACTTCTCACCCTCGCCTGCGGAGACCCACTCGAGCCTCAGCCTGTCGGGGTCGTACCCGAACTGCTGGATGAGCATCTTCAGGAGGGCTATCCTCCTGCGGGTCCTGTAGTTCCCGCCTATGTAGTGGCAGTCCGCCGGGTGGCAGCCCGCGACGAGCACGCCGTCCGCTCCCCTCTCGAAGGCCCTCAGGACGAACTCCGGGTCCACTCTCGCGGAGCACATGACCCTTATGGTCCTGAAGTATGGCGGCATCTGCAGCCTGCTGACTCCAGCCAGGTCCGCGCCAGCGTACGAGCACCAGTTGCAGCAGAACACTAGCAGCTTCGGCTCGAAAGGCTTCTCGCCCTCAGCGATGTGCGTGCCGGCATGGTGCGTAGCATCCGTGCTCATTGCTTCACCTCCTGTTTCGGTTTCTCTTCTTCAAACATCGCATCGATCATGGCGTAGATCTGGGAGTCACTGTAACCCATTTGCGTCAGCGCCCCAGCGGGGCACGAGCCAACGCACGCGCCGCAACCCTTGCATAGACCGACATTGACCTCGACGATCTTCTTCTTCGGGTCCTTCTTGTCGGCCACCACATCCAATGCCTTGTACTCGCAGGTCGGGACACAGATGGCGCAGCCGTCGCACAGGGTCTCTTCTATTCTGGCGACGATGCCCTCGGCCTCCAGCGTCGTCTTGGACAGGATCGTCGTCGCCCTCGAGACAGCCGCCAGCGCCTGGGCGATGCTCTCGTCCACGAACTTGGGGCTATGGGCCAGACCTGCCACGTATATGCCTTCGGTCGCGAAGTCCACAGGCCTGAGCTTCATGTGCGCCTCGAGGAAGAATCCTTCCTTCGTCTGAGGCACCTTGCACATCGGGGCCAAAGACCCGGCGTCCGGCTGTGCCCTCGTGCCGCTCGCCAGGACCAGATAGTCCGGCTTCAGGACGATCTCCTTGCCCGTGTCCTCGTCCTTCACCTTGACCTCGAGCTTGCCGCCCTTCTCATCGACCTTTGGCTTCTCCTTGTCCTCGAACCTGATGAAGGTCACGCCCAGCCGGCCGGCCTCCTTGTAGTATTTCTCCCTGAAGCCGTAGGTCCTGATGTCCCTGTACAGAACGAAGACCTTCGCGTTAGGATCCCTCTTCTTGATCTCGATTGCTGCAGTCATCGTGCCCGTGCAGCAGACCCTGGAGCAGTTCGGGTGGCCCTCCTCTCTGGAGCCAACGCACTGGATGAACACGTACTCGCCGCCCTTCGCCTCGCCCTTGTGCAGCTTCTCCTTGAGCTCGAGCAGAGTCAGAACGTTCTTGTTCTTGCCGTACAGGTACTCTCCCGTCGGCTTGTACTCCTGACCTCCGATGGCTAGTATGACTGCCCCGTGCTCCATGGTCTCGCCCGACTCGAGCGTGGTCTTGAAGCTGCCCACATACCCGTCGATCGTCTTGATCTTCGCATTGGTGTAGACGGTTATGTTCGGGTGGTTGGAGACCTCCTTGTCGAGCTGCTTCACGAACGCCATCGGGTCGTCGCCTGATGGCAGGTAGTAGAGCTTCTTGGTGTTCCCGCCAAGCTCCTTCTCCTTCTCGACCAGGTGGACCTTGAAGCCCTGCTTTGCCAGCTCGAGCGCCGCGGTCATGCCCGCAACGCCCCCGCCGACCACGAGCGCCGCCGGGTTGACCTTGAGCTCGAGGTTCTCGAGCGGCTCCAGGAGCCTGGACTTCGCAACCGCCATGCGCACGAGGTCCTTCGACTTCTTCGTCGCGGCCTTGGGCTCGTGCATGTGTATCCACGAGCACTGGTCCCTGATGTTGGCCATCTCGAACAGGTATGGGTTGAGGCCCGCTTCGCGGATGGTGTTCTGGAACAGCGGCTCGTGGGTCCTCGGCGTGCAGCTCGCGACCACGACCCTGTTGAGCTTCAGCTCCTTGACCTTCTCCTTGATTTTCTCTTGAGTGTCCTGGGAACAGGTGTACAGGTTCTGCTCGGCGTAGACAACGTTCGGGAGGGTCTTGGCGTACTCCATGACCTCCGGGACCTTGACCACGCCTCCGATGTTGACACCGCAGTGGCAGACGAAGACGCCTATCCTAGGCTCTTGGCCCTCCACGCTGATCTCCTTCGGGTACTCCTTCTTTGTAACCAATGTTCCCCTGGCGGCCGCGATGACGCCTCCCGCCTTGGCAGCCGCCCCCGACGCCTCGGCGACGGTCATCGGGATGTCCTTGGGCGATGAGAACGCGCCCCCGACGAATATGCCGGGCCTGGATGTCTCGACCGGGTTGAAGACCGTCGTCTGCGCAAACCCGTCGTCGTTGAGCCTGAACTTCATGATCCTGCTCAGGTTCTCAGCGTCCGCCGGTGGTCTGAGCCCGACGGCCAGAACGACCATCTGGAACTCCTCCTCCTTCGGTTCGCCGCTCTCGACATACTTTATCTTGAGGTTCTTCGTCTTGGGGTCCTCGGTGACTGCCGCTACCCTTGACCTGACGAATTTGATGCCCCACTCGTTCTGGGCCCTGTTGTAGTACTCGTCGAACTCCTTCCCGAACGCCCTCATGTCCATGAAGAATATGCTCGGCTTCACCTGGGATGTGTGCTCTTTGGCGATGACCGCCTCCTTGATGGAGTACATGCAGCAAACGCTGGAGCAGTACTCGTTCCCGCAGTGCTCGTCCCTCGAGCCGACGCACTGTATGAAAGCTATCTTCTCGGGGATGTCGCCGTCCGAAGGCCTCAGGATGGTCCCGAAGTACGGACCCGTTGCGGACATGATCCTCTCGAACTCGATGCTCGAAACGACGTTCTGGTAGGCACCGTAACCGTACTCGGATTTGAGGCGCGCGTTGAACTCGTCGAAGCCTGGGGACAGGATGATGGAACCGACCTTGATCTCAAGGACCTTCTCCTTCTGGTCGTACTCGACCGCCTTGGCCTTGCACTCCTCTGCGCATATTCCGCACCCGATGCACTTGTTCGGGTCGATCGAGTAGATCAGTGGGACCGCCTGCGGATAGCGCACGTAGATGGCCTTCCTGATCTTCATGTTCTCGTCGTACTCGTTGGTCGTCTCGATGGGGCACTTCAGGGCGCAGCTGCCGCAGCCTGTGCACTTCTTCGGGTCGACCCGGAATGCGTGCTGCTTCACAGTCACGTTGAAGTTGCCCGCCTCGCCGTCCACGATGGCAATCTCCGCGTTCGTTATCAGATCGATGTTGTGGTGCCTGCCGGTCGCGACGAGCTTGGGCGCCATGATGCACATCGCGCAGTCGTTCGTCGGGAAGGTCTTGTCGAGCTGGGCCATCGTCCCGCCTATGCTCGCCTGCTTCTCGACCAGGTACACCTTGTATCCAGAGTCGGCCATGTCAAGGGCGGACTGCATCCCTGCGATGCCTCCCCCGACCACCATGACCGCGCCGATCTTGTCACTTGCTGCCATCACTGCTCACCTCCGATCTCGATCGTCTTGTATGTGGGTGTGAAGCCCTCCGGATGTTCCATCGCCAGCATGTTCTTCTGGCGCAGCATCACTATGTGCCTCAGGACCTTGTCCGTCGGGACCTCCATTATCTTGCCAAGCTCCTTGACAGACATCGGCTTCTCCTTGGAGAGCTCCAGGATCAGATACCTCTCGAACTCCTCCTGGGTCGCCTGGTCTATGAGCTTCTCAAGCTCCGCCTGGTCGAGCTTGTTGCCGTACACGTTGCCAGTCTTCTCCAGGCCGAGCTCCTTGCCCACGAGCGCCCTGAGCCTGAAGGTCTCGGACGCCTCCTCCGCGGCCGCGATCTTGGTCTTCGCGGTCTTGTCCTTCTTGACCTTGCTCGGGCCGAGCTTCCTTACCTGGTCCGTGAACTCCGTCACGACCTTCGAGAACTTCTCCCCCTCGGAGGCGGATACCCATTCGAGCCTCAGCCTCTCGGGCTCCAGGCCGGCGTCCTCCATTATCTTCTTCATGAGCCGGACGCGCTTCTCGGTGTAGAAGTTGCCGGATATGTAGTGGCAGTCGTTCAGGTGACATCCTCCCAGGAGAATGCCGTCGGCGCCTGCCTTGAATATGTCCAGCACCAGGTTAGGACTGATCCTGGTCGAGCACATCACCCTCACTGGCCTCACGTTGGTCGGGTACTGGTATCTGCTCACGCCGCACAGGTCCGCCCCCGCGTACGAGCACCAGTTGCACAGGAAGCCGATGACCTTCGGCTCCCACTCGTCGCCCTTCGGAACGGGCTTCATCTCTGGTATCGAGTGTTGCGCCTCTGCCATCGCTCATCCCTCCTCTTCCAGGCTGGCCTTGGCTTCCGCAAGCAGCTGGGCGTCCGTGTAGTTGGTCATGGTGATCGCGCACTCCGGGCATGTGGCGCCGCAGCAGCCGCAGCCCTTGCACGCAGCCACAATCACCTCGGCGAGGCCCTTATCGTTCTTCCTGAGCGCGCCGTACGGGCATACCTGGATGCATGTGCCGCAGCCGGAGCACTTGGTATCGTCGACCACGGATGTGATCGCCTCGGCCTGCACGTATCCCTTGGCCATCGGTATGGCGGCCCTCGAGGCGGCAGCCGCCGCCTGCGTGGCGCATTCCGTTATGTCCGCCGGACCTTTGCAGGTCCCGCAGACATAGATCCCGTCCGTTGCGAAATCGACCGGCCTCAGCTTCACGTGCGCCTCCAGGAAGAACCCTTCCTGGCCAAGGGGCACCTTGAGCATCTGGGACAGCTCGCCCGCATCCGGCTGGGCCACGAGCGGCGTCGCCAGCACTACCATGTCGACAGGCATCGTCCTCTCGAGCTTCAGGGTCTCGTGGAAGTATCCCACCGTGAGCTGGTTGCCCTCCATGTACACCCTCGGCAGGTGCTCGGTCGTGTATCTGGTGAACTTCACCCGCTTCTCCCTGGCCTTGTTGAAAGTCAGCTCGTGCTCGATGCCGTACGCCATCACGTCCCTGTTGAACACGGTGACTTCGATCTTGTCCGATGGGCCGAGCTTGACCTCTTCGGCCTCGCCCTCCTCGCCCTTCTCCCTGCCGCGTCTCCTGCGCCTGCGATCGAGAATCTCCTCGGGCACCTTCTGCTCGACAGGTATCTTCTCGACGACCGTCCCGTTCTTCTCCATCAGGCCGAGCATGTTCTCGTAGTTGTCCACGATGTTGATCGCGTTCTTGATCCCGACATTGCAGCATATCCTGGAGCAGTATGACTTGACCTGGCCCCTGGAGCCGACGCACTGGATGATCGCCACGTTCTTCAGCTTCGGGAGGGCCTTCTTCTTGCACAGTATCTCGAACTCGGTCAACGTGACTATGTTAGGATACTGATTGTAGCCGTACAGGCCCTCGGGAACGAACTCGAGGGCTCCGATGGCCACGATGACCGTCCCGACCTTCGTCTTGATGTCCTCTGAACCCTTCTGGCCTATGACGACGTCATAGTTGCCGATGAACCCCTCCACGCTCTTCAGCTGGGAGTTCAGATGCAGCTTGACGTTCTTGTGCGCCTTCACCTTCTCGATCAGCGGCTTGATCGTCTCCGTGGCGCTCTTCTCCGTGACATAGAGGTTGTTCAGGTTCCTCACGAACCCTCCAAGCTCTCCCTCTCTCTCGACGAGGTGCACGGGGAAGCCCATCTCGGCCACAGACAGCGCCGCCGTCATGCCCGAGACTCCTCCGCCGATCACGACGGCCGAGGGCTCGACATTGACCTTCTCCTCCACCTGCGGCTCCAGCAGCCTGGCCCTGGCGACGCCCATCTTGATGAGGTCCCTGGCCTTCTTCGTGGCCTTCTCCTTCTCCTTCATGTGCACCCAGGAGCAGTGCTCCCGGATGTTGACGAATGTGAACAGGTACTTGTTCAGGCCTGCGGACTCGCAGGTCGCCTGGAACAACGGGGCGTGGGTCCTGGGCGTGCAGCTGGCCACTATGACCCTGTTCAGGTTGTGCTTCCTTATGCCCTCCCTGATCGAGCTCAGGCCGTCCTCAGCACAGGTGTACAGGTTGTCGGTTGCGAACACGACGTCGGGGAGCGTCTTGGCGTACTCCGCGACCGAAGGCACGTCAACGAACCCTCCGATGTTGGAGCCGCAGTGGCATACGAACACGCCGATCCTCGGCTTCTCCTTCGTTTCAATCTTCTTTTCAGCCATTGTCATCACGCTCCCGCCTGGACTATGGTCTCAACGGCCTTTGCCGCAGCCGCCGAACCCTGGGCGACCGACTCTGGTATGTCCGCCGGTCCCGCGGCGTACCCTGCTAGGAACACTCCGGGAACGTTCGTGCTCTCGGCGTTCAGAATCCTGTCCGCGGACTCGAGGAACCCGAACTCGTCCAACTTGAGCCCCAGCAGCTTCGCCAGCTCTTGAGTCTCCTTCCTCGGGATGAGCGTCGTTGCGAGGACCACCATGTCGAACTCCTCCGACTGCTGTCTCCCGCCCACATCGAATACGACGATCGGGTTGTGGTTGTCCGGGTTCTCCTGGACCGTGGCGTCAGAGTTTATGTACCGGACGCCGTAGTCCCTCTTGGCCCTCTCTACGTACTCCCAGAAGCCCTTCGCGCACGCGCGCATGTCCTTGTAGAAGATGGTGGACTCCATGTCGTCGTGGTGCTCCCTTGCCAGCATGGACTCCTTGGTGGAGTGCATGCAGCAGACCGAGCAGCAGTAGGGGTGGCCCACCTGCGGGTTCCTGGAGCCCACGCATTGTATGAACGCCATCTTCACAGGGCGCTTCTTGTCGCTCCTGCGCTCGATGTGTCCATGGGTCGGGCCTGCGGCATTGATCATCCGCTCGTACTCCATGGCCGTGAACACGTTGGGGAACCTGCCGTAGCCGTACTCGGTGGATGTCGTCGGGTCCCAGACGTCGTAGCCGGTGGCGACGATGATCGATCCTACCTCGATCTCCAGGATTTGATCCTTCATCTCGTAATCGATGGCCTCTCTCTTGCAGGCCTTCTTGCAATTGCCGCACTTACCCTTGGTCATCTGGAGGCAGTGCTCCTTGTCGATTGTCATGACTCTGGGCACGGCCTGCATCATGGGCATGTAGATCGCCTTGCGGTTCGCTAGACCCATCTCGAACTCGCTCGGGACCTTGCTCGGGCACTTCTCGAGGCACTCGCCGCAGCCGGTGCACATCGCCTCGTCCACGAACCTGGCCTTCTTCAGCACCTTCACCTTGAAGCTCCCCGCCTTCCCCTCGACGCCCACCACTTCGGCGTAGGTTATCACGTTCGTGTTGGGGTGGCCGAAGCAGTCGGCCATCTTGGGGGCCAGAATGCATATCGAGCAGTCGTTCGTCGGGAACGTCTTGTCCAGCTGGGCCATTCTCCCGCCTATGCTGGGGGTCTTCTCCACCAGGTGGACGATCATTCCCTTGTCCGCGAGGTCCAGAGACGCCTGGATCCCTGCGATGCCTCCCCCGATTACCATAACAGACTTTTCCATTCAAAGACCTCCTTCGTCGTTTGCAGATATCCCTTTTGTTATTCCAAGAGATGAACTCGCGTCGTTACTACGCGTGCCGTAACGACTCCATCGTTTTAGCTGTTTCGTTACACGGATGTCGTCAGTGCACGCATGTTTTCCGCGCGTCATCTCGTTTTTCGTTCCTGTTCAGACGGTTGCCGACTTGCGCAATCACTTCGCGAGCAGGCTCTGAACCTCCTTGCCATTCTCTATCTCGGTGACCTTCACCTTGAATGGCGCCTTCTTCTTCTGCGCCTCCCTCGCGAACCGCTGGCAGTTCGGGTAGGTGCATGGGGAGCACTTCTTGTCCTTGCAGGAGAGCTCTATCAGCACCAACCTCTCCCTCGTGTCCTGCGGCTTCGTTATGGGTTTCTTGATCTCGAACATCTTCGTCATCCTGGTCTCGAACGGCTTCTTCTTCGGGACCGTCCTGACGAATCTCTGGCAGTTGGGATACGTGCACGGGGAGCACTTCTGGTCCTTGCACGAAAGCTCTACCAGCAGGTATCTCTCTTCTCCCTTCGCCTGGCTCTGTGTCTGTGGGTTCATCCTATCCTTCCATTCTCATTCAAGTGCGTCCGCGATCACGACGCTCAGGTCCTTCACCGGGATGTCTATCTGCTCCTTCGGTACCTGGGTCTTGTTCTCCAGCACGCAGTTGAGATGTATCATGCACTTGTAACAGCCCGTGACGAGGCATTCGGCCCCGGTCTTCTTCGCCTCTTTGAGCCTGTCGACCTGCAGCTTCCGCGAGACCTCGTCGCATGTGGCCCATGCGCTCACGCCGCAGCAGAGGGCCTTGTCCCTCGTGTTGTCCATCTCGACGATCTGCACGTCGGCGCCCTTGAGGGCGTTCCTCGGGGGGTCGTATATGCCGAGGTGTCTTCCGAGCCTGCAGGAGTCCTGGAAGGTCATCTTCCTGGGTGTCTTCTTGAACTTGAGCTTCCCCTCCTGGATGAGACCCTCCGCCAGCTCCGAGATGTGCGTCATCTCGAAGTCGAAGTCTCCCATGAGGTCCTGGTAGTCCATTCGGAAGGTCCGCAGGCACTCGGGGCACGAGAACACGACCTTCTTGGCCCCCGAGGACTTTATCAGCTCCACGTTCTTCTTCATCAGCTTCTGAAGGCTCGCCTCGTCCCCCGTCCAGTTGAGGTCGTGCCCGCAACATACCTCGTCGTTGCTCACGACCGGGGTGATGCCGCCTTTGTTCATTATCTTCACGACCGCCTGGGGTATGCCGGACATGTTCAGGTTCTTCCTGTCCTTGAAGATGGAATCGTAGTACGACACGCAGCCCGTGAAATAGAACACGTCGCCCTTCTCTGCGATCTTCAGGTCGGGCGTCAGCCACCCCAGCCTGTTCTGCTTGAGGTTTGTGATCGCTTGGATCCTCATGACCGACTGCATCAGCCCGCCCTGGGAGCAGACCGGCACGTTGTCGAACTCCACCGCCTCTTTCCTCATGCCTCTGATGAAGCCTGAGTAGTCCACCTTGTACGGGCACATCGTGTTGCACTGCTCGCATGTGACGCAGGTCCAGACGTCCTTGTTTGTCTGGACGTTCTCCACGAGCCCCTCGCTCGCCTTGAGGACGACGGTCCTGGGGGCGAAGTCGGGGTTGTACTTTGCAACCGGGCACACGGTGGTGCACTTCCCGCACTCCACGCAGTCGAACGCGCCGGTGTCCTCGATGATCTGGTTCATCTTCTCCTTCAGATTCCCCGGGTTGCCCTTCTTCTTGGGGGACGCCTTGGGGAGCGGGTTCGGACCGAGCTTCCTTATCTGCTCCGTGAACTCCTTCATGGTGCTGGCGAACTTCTGTCCCTCGGACGCGGATATCCACTCTAGCCTCATCCGGTCCCTGCCGAGCCCTAGTTTGTCGAGGACCTCGGCCGTCATTGCCATCCTCTTCTCGGCCTCCTCGTTCCCGGAGATGTAGTGGCAGTCGCCTATGTGGCAGCCGGCCACGAGGACGCCGTCGGCCCCGAGCTCCAGGGCCTTGAATATGAAGTACGGTTCGACCCTTCCCGAGCACATGACCCTGATGATCCTGGCGTTCGGCGGATACTGCATCCTAGACACCCCCGCCAGGTCCGCGCCAGCGTACGAGCACCAGTTGCAGCAGAAGGCGACGATGCTAGGCTCGAACTTCGCGTCCGTCATGTCCCCGCCTCCTCCTTCTCGAGGTCCTTCTTGAGGCACGCCTCGATCATGGTCAGTATCTGCTCGGTCTTGAAGTGCTTCGGGCTGATTGCTCTCGCACAGCATTCGACCGCGCACGAGCCGCACCCTTTGCAGAGCGCCTCGTTGATCCTTGACTTGAAGACTCCCGGGGAGACCTCGACGATGCTGGGCGCGCCGTACTCGCAGATCTCCTCGCACCGGCCGCACGTGATGCACTTGTCCTCATCGACGACGCTCACGACGCCATCGGCCTCGATGAACTCCTTGGATAGGACAGTGTTGACCCTCGCAGCCGCTGCCAGCGCCTGTGATATGCTCTCGCCTATCAGCCTGGGAGAGTGCGCGAGCCCGCACAGGAATATCCCGTCCGTCGCGAAGTCCACGGGCCTGAGCTTCATGTGTGCCTCCAGGAAGTACCCTTCCTTGTTCAGGGGCACCTTGAGAAGCTTCGCCAGATCCTTGTTGTCCGGGTTCGGGTGCGTCGCCGCGTTCAGGACCAGGTAGTCGGCGACTATCTTGACGCCCTGCTCTATGAACTGCTCCGTCACCTCTACCTCCAGCTGGTCGCCCTTCGCGGTGACCTTCGGGGGCGACTCGGGATCGTACCTAACGAACGTGACGCCCAGCCGTGCGGCCTCGTTGTAGTGCTCCTCCCTGAACCCGTAGGTCCTGATGTCCCTGTAGAGGATGTACACGCTGGTGTCCGGGTGATCCTGCTTGATCTTGATCGCGTTCGCCATGGCCGTTGAGCAGCATAGACGGGAACAGTTCGGGTGCTCCTCGTTCCTCGAACCGATGCACTGGATGATGACGACGCTCTTCGCTTTCAGCTTCCCGTGGGCCAGCATCGTCCCCAGCTCGGTCTGCTTGATGACCCTCTTGTGCTTGCCGTGGAGGTACTCAGTCGGCTCGTACTCTATGGCCCCGCTGGCGACGACTATCGCGCCGTGCTTGATCTTCTCGCCGCTCTTCAGTGTGGATTCGAAGTTGCCAATGTATCCCTTGAGCTCGGCTACATTTTCGTTGAGATGGACCTTGACGTTCTCGTTCTCCTGGATCTCCTTCTTCAGGCGCTTGAGCAGGTCCTGCGGATCGATTCCGGACAGCGTTTGGTAGATGCTCCTCAGGTGGCCCCCCAGCTCCTTGTCCTTGTCGACCAGGTGGACCTCGTATCCCGCATTGGCGATCTCCAGTGCCGCAGCCATGCCGCTGAGCCCTCCGCCTATGACCAGCGCGGACGGAGTCACGGGTATCTTCGGCTGCGGGAGCGGCTCCAGCATCGCCGCTTTCGCCACCGACATGCGTACCAGGTCCTTGGCCTTCTGCGTGGCCTTCTCCGGCTCCAGCCTGTGCACCCACGAGCATTGGTCCCTGATGTTGGCCATCTCGAACAGGTACTTGTTCAGGCCGGCCTCCCTGCAGGTGTTCTGGAACAGCGGCTCGTGGGTCCTCGGTGTGCAGCTAGCGACCACGACCCTGTTCAGGTCGTGCTTCTCGATCATCTCCTTGATCTTCTTCTGCGTGTCGCCCGAGCACGTGTACAAGTTCCTCTCGGTGTACACTACGTTCGGCATCTTAGACGCGTACTCCAAGACCTCCGGCACGTTCACCACGGAGCCGATGTTGATCCCGCAGTGGCACACGAACACGCCGATCCGTGGCTCCTTCTTAGACACATCCTTCTCCGCCGGATACTCCTTCTTCTTGACGAGCGTCCCCCGCTCCTTGGACAGCATCGCGGCGACCTTTCCGGCAGCGCCGCTGGCTTGCGCGATCGAGTCCGGGATGTCCTTCGGGCCAGAGAATGCCCCGCAAACGAAAATCCCTGGCACCGAAGTCTCCACGGGAGCTAGATCGTCCGTCTCGCAGAATCCGAACTTGTTGAGCTGGATGCCGAGCAACTTGGCCATGTCCGGAGCGGACGCGGGCGGCCTCGCGCCTGCCGCGAGGACCACGAGATCGAACTCCTCGTCCTCCAGTTCGGCCCCCGCGTGATATGTTACTATGAGGTTGTTCGTCTTCGGGTCCTCCGTCACCTTCGGGACCCGGTTGTTCCTGGCGATCCTGACGCCGTACTCGTTCTCGGCCCTCATCAGATACTCCTCGAACTCCTTTCCGAAGGCCCTGGTGTCCATGAAGAATATCGCGGTCTTCAGCCCGGGCACATGCTCTTGGCCTATGACCGCCTGTTTGAGCGCCGCCATGCAGCAGTAGGACGAACAGTATGTGTTCCCCGTCTGCGCGTCCCTCGAGCCGACGCACTGTATGAACGCGATCCTCCGGGGCACATCGCCGTCCGAGGGCCTGATTATGTGGCCCTCAGTTGGACCCGATGCGCTGAGCATCCTCTCGAACTCGATGTTCGTGAGAACGTTCGGGAACACGCCGAGCCCGTACTCGATCTTCTTCGTGGCGTCGAACACGCTGAACCCCGGGCTAAGGATGATCGACCCTACCTCGATCACCTCCTCCTTGTCCGGCTCCATCGAGTACTGGATGGCCTTCGCCTCGCAGAACTTCTCGCACTCACCGCAACCGATGCACAACCCGCGAGAGATGGTGTACACGAGCGGCACAGCCTGGGGGAAGGGCACGTAGATGGCCCTCGC
>Ga0315286_10001345_pt1 | contig 22256 bp, 12 predicted proteins | sample YL17G10_0_MG_FD_205038 | JGI IMG/M metagenome (GOLD analysis project Ga0315286, IMG submission 205038) | Sediment microbial communities from Yellowstone Lake, YNP, Wyoming, USA - YL17G10_0 | ecosystem: Environmental > Aquatic > Freshwater > Lake > Sediment | place: USA: Wyoming | collected...
CTCCTCATATTCCTTGAGCTCGGGCGTCAGGAACCGCTCCGAGCCGAAGAGCGTCTGCTTGCGGATGTAGTCGGAGGGAACCTGGGGAAGATTGGACTTGGTGACCTCGATGTAGTAGCCGAAAACCTTGTTGTAGCGGACCTTGAGAGAGGAGATTCCGGTCCTCTCCCTCTCTCTCTTCTCAAGCATGGAGAGGAACGACTTCCCCGAGCGGCTGACCGTCCGGAGTTCGTCGAGTTCGGGGCAATAGCCATCCTTGATGATCCCGCCTTCGGTAAGAAGGAAGGCCGGCTCCTCGAGAATGGCCGTTTCGAGAAGGCCGGCGATGTCTTCCGCGCTGTCCCAGTTCCCGGCCATGTCGGCCAGGATCCGCGTGGAAAAAGAGGCCAAGATCGACCGGATGCGGGGCAGAGGCAGCAGAGATTTTTTAAGGGCGACCAGGTCACGGGGATGGGCGGCGGCAAGGCTGATTTTCCCGGCCAGGCGCTCCAAATCGAGGATTCCCTTGAGCGTGTCCCGGAGTTCCTTCCGGGCGATGGCGTCCTTGAGCCAAGCCTCGACCGCATCCAGGCGGTGGTTGATCCCGGCGCAGTCGAGAAGCGGACGCACGATCCAATTCCGCAGCAGACGTCCGCCCATGGGCGTGATGGTTTCGTCCACGACGCCGAGGAGCGAGCCTTCGACCCGCCCGTCCCTCGAATTTTTCGTAAGCTCGAGGTTGCGGATGGTCGAAGCGTCGAGGACCATATGGTCCGCGGCGTGCAGATAGGAGATCTTATGGACAAGGGCGAGGGCGTCCTTGCGCATTTTCTTCAGGTAATAGAGCAGCGCCCCTCCGGCCGAAACAGCCCGGGGGGTCTTCTCCAGTCCGAATCCGGCCAGAGATGTCACCCGGAAATGCTCCATCAAATAATTCGCGGCATGGGCGGGATCGAACGCCCAGGCCTCGGTCGGGCTGCGCAACACGCCCTTCAGATCGCTTCCGGCGATGAGCCGGGCGATCGCCTCGTCGTCGCCTTCGGGATAAACGATTTCCTTCGGAGAAACCCTGAAGAGCTCGTCCACGAGAGATTTTCCGGCGCCGGCATCCCCTTCCGCGACCTTGATCTCGCCGGAGGCGAGATCCATGAGGGCCAGTCCCCATCCTTTTTCGCCCGATGACAAAGCCATGATCGTGACGCTTTCCTTGGGGTTCTCGAGGTCCATCTCGACCGCAGTTCCGGGGGTCAGGACCTTGATCACTTCCCGTTTCACGACGCCCCTCGCCGCCTTGGGATCCTCGACCTGCTCGCAGATCGCGACCTTGAATCCTCGCTTGAGGAGCTTGGCCAAATAAGAATCGACGGCGTGATAAGGAACGCCGCACATCGGCACCTTTTGCCTGGATGTGAGCGCGATCTCCAGGACCTGCGAACCGATCTTGGCGTCCTCATAAAACATCTCGTAGAAATCCCCGAGCCTGAAGAAGAGGAGTGCGTCCCGGTATTTCTTCTTGATCCGGAAATACTGCTCCATCATCGGGGTGAGGGAAACGGGTTCGGGCATGGCCGAATTATATGAAAAACCCCGTCTATTGACAATTTCGCCCCTTTAGCGCACATAGGACGAAGATCCCGGAAAAGGAGAGGATTCCCATGAGGAAAAGCATGGGGATGGACCGGTTCTCCCGTCGCCGATTTCACCACGGGAGGCGGTGACCTGTTCTATGCCGGCCATCATCGGGCCGATGACCTCCCATCGAGACGGGAGGAGCGATCGAGGGCACGTTTACGATTCAACTCCTTCCGCCCGAGCGCAAGTCGGCATTCCGGGGAGAAGCAGCCGCGCTTTTTCAGCCTGAGTCGCTATTCCGCCTCGTCCCCCAACGGCTTATTTTTGGAGGCGGGAGATATCATCGATCACCCACATTCCCCGGCCGTTCGTGGCGATGACGATCGTGCCGTCCCGGGGATGAATTTGAAGGTCCCAAACCGGTGTGTTCGGCAGTCCGCTCCCCAGATAATTCCAGCTTTTCGCTCCGTCCGTCGTGACGAAGACGCCGAGGTCGGTCCCGACATAGAGAGCTCCGTTTTTCTTCGGGTCTTCGCGGATGACGTTCGTCGGCCCGCCCGGAAGATTAGCGGCGACTGAAATCCAGGTCTTGCCGAAATCGGATGATTTGAAGACATACGGGGCGAAATCATCGTCGTGCCGGCCGATGAGCGATACATAGACCGTCGCCGGGTCGTATTTCGACGCGGTGATGCTCCAGACATGCTTGTTATACGGCAAACCGGCGCTGATTTCGGTCCAGTTCGCGCCTCCGTCCTTGGTCACATGGACGCGGCCGTCATCGCTCCCGACATAGATCAGCCCGAATTTGAACGGCGATTCCGAAATGGCCGTCAGGGTGGCGAACGGAATCGCGTACGGAAGCTTGCCCTGTTTCCGAGGATCGAAGGCGGTCAGGTCCGGACTCATCCTTTCCCAAGTCTCTCCTTTGTTCATCGAGCGATAAAGATATTGGAAACCGTGATAAACGACCGAGGGATTGTGCGGAGAGAGGATCGTCGGCGCCAGCCACTGACCCCGGTGTTCGGGTTCGCCCTGCGCCGGCTGGGGATAGATGTCCTTGTTCTCCCACATGCCGTTCTTGAACTCCGAGCGCTGCAGCCGGCCGTAAAACGTCGAGGAATATTCGAGAGCGGAATTGCCCGGATCGACGGCGATCTGGGTGCCTTCGCCGCCCGGCGCGCCCTCCCACCGCGTTTCGGGCCGGCGTTCGCGCCGCGTCCGCGGAAGGAAGTGGGCGACGTTGCCTCTGTGGGTGCTGTGGTCCTGAACCGAACCATAGACATTGAACGGTTTTTCCATGTCGAAGGCGACGTTGTAAAACTGGATCGCCGGGATTCCCCTATGGAAATCCCGCCACGCCTTACCGCCGTCGTAGGAGATGTTGGCTCCGCCGTCGTTGACGTTGATGAGGGTGTTCGAATCGTCAGGGTCGATCCACAACCCGTGATGGTCGCCGTGGAGTCCGTCGTAGGAAATCCTCTCGTAGGACTTGCCGCCGTCGGTCGATTTGGCCAGGCCGAGGCCCATGATATAAATCGTGTTCTCATTGTTCGGGTCGACGCGGATCTGGCCGAAGACCCAGCCGTATGTTCCGCCGAAACCTTCCATCATGTCGTCCGCCGGGCTCATTTTCCACCAGGTTTCACCCTGGTCGTCGGAGCGATAGACTTCGGCCCCGATGATTTTCGCCCCGACCTTGAGCCGGCCGTAGGCGTCGCGCTCGCCCTCTCTCGGCATCCGTCCCGGATTGTGATTGTCGACATAGGCATAGACGATGTGGGGCTTGGTCCGGCAAAGATCGATTCCGATCCGTCCGGTGAGCTTTGTATCCGGCAAGCCCGCGGTCAGTTCCTTCCACGTCTTGCCGCCGTCGATCGTTTTGAACAGGCCGTCGTCTCCTCCCGGGGTCGGGTCGCTCCAGCGGAAACGGATCCGGTTCCACATCGAGGCGATGAGAACGTCGGGATGCTGGGGGTCCATGACCAGGTCGATCGCGCCGACATTGTCGTTGATGAAGAGGGATTTCCGCCAGGTTTTGCCGCCGTCCGTCGATTTGAACACGCCCCGCTCCGGATTGGAGGTCCATTCATGGCCCGAAGCGGCGACATAGACCACGTCCGGATTCGTCGGATGAACGACGATCCGGCCGATCGTCTGCGTCCCGGCCAGGCCGAGATGCTGCCAGGTCTTCCCCCCGTCGGTGGACTTATAGACGCCCGTTCCGGCTATCGACGCCCTGAAGATATTGGCTTCTCCGGTGCCGACATAGACCACGTTCGGGTGGGACTCCGAAATGGCGATATCGCCGATCGAGGGGGTCGGCATTTCGTCGAAAAGCGGCGTCCAGATGATTCCTGAATTTTCGGTCTTCCACAGGCCGCCCGTCGCCGAACCGATATAAATCGTATGCCTGTTTCCTTTGGGGACGGCGATGTCCGTACAGCGGCCGCCGATGACGTCCGGCCCGATGAAACGCCATTTGAGGTCTTTGAACGGCGTCGCGGCTTTCATCGCCGCGTGCTGCTCGGCCCATTTGAGGCGCAGGGCAGGGTCCGTGTTTTCGATTTTTTTCTGAGCTTTCGCCGGCGGCGGAACGGCTTTTTGAGCCGCGCCGAGCGTGATCGACGATAGGACGCCGACGGAGAGGACAAAGGAAAGGAAGCGCTGTGATGATGTCATCATTCCTCCTCGAAAAAAGGAGAGGGACGGTTGGCCAACCGTCCCTCTCTCAAAAAAAGCCGGATCAAAACATGCGCCGCTGGGGACGCTTGTCCTTATTGTTGACCGGATTGGCGTCCAGAGCATACATCCCGCGGCCGTGGGTCGCGATGACGATGATATTGTCGCGCGGATGGATGATCAGGTCATGGACATACGTCATGGGGAGATTCGCCCCCAGGACCTGCCATGTCTTTCCTCCGTCCAGCGTGACGAATACGCCGCCGTCCGTGCCGACGTAGAGAATATTGCGGTCAACCGGGTCTTCGCGGATGACGTTCACCGGACCGAGGGGAATGCCCTTCGAAATATCGACCCAGGTCTTGCCATAGTCGGTCGACTTCCAAATATAAGGGGTGAAGTCGTCGTCGCGCTTTCCGTTTTGGGTCAGATAGACCGTGCCCAAGTCATACCGCGAGGCGCAGACCCGGGAGACCCACTTCTGATAGGGTAGCCCGGCCGAGATCTCGTTCCACGTTTTTCCGCCGTCCCTGGTCACATGGACCTTGCCGTCGTCGGTCCCGGCATAAATCAGTCCGAACTTCAACGGCGACTCGGAAATGGCGAAGATCGTGTGGTAGGGAATATCTCCCATTTCGGCGGCCGTGTTATAGGTCAGGTCGGGGCTGATCCGCTCGAGCGTATCGCCGCGGTCGTAGGAGCGGAAAAGAACCTGCATGCCGTGGTAGAGAATGTTGGGATTGTGGGGCGAAAGGATGAACGGCGCCAGCCATTCGCCGCGGAGCTTTCCTTCCTCGACGGAGGCTTTGAGCATCAGGTCATAATTTTTGCGCGTCCCGTCGGGCTGGTATTCGGTCCGGGACAGCGTGCCGTAGAAGCCCGCCGAATAGACGATATCGGGATCGTTCGGGTCGATCGCCTGGTTCGAGCCTTCGCCGCCCGGCGCCCCCTCCCAGGCGACGGCCGGGATTCGATCGCGGCCGAGGCTGAGATTGACCGCGCCCCGATAGCTCCCGTGATCCTGCATCGATCCGTAGACCTTGAACGGCACGGCCATATCGTAATTGACGTTGAAGAACTGGCAGACCGGCAGGTTGTCCCGGTTCTGTTTCCACGTCCGGCCTTTATCATAGGAGATGACGATGCCGCCGTCATTGACGTTGACCAGGTAATTGGAATTGTCGGGGTCGATCCAGAGCCCGTGGAGGTCGCCGTGCATGCCGCGAAGGCCGCGGAACGTTTTTCCGCCGTCCGTGGACTGATTGAGGCCGAGGCCCATCGTGTAAACCGTGTTTTCGTCGTTGGGATCGACGCAGACTTGGCCGAAGACCCAGCCGTAGGTCCCGGAGTGGCGTTCCATATAAGTTTTCATCTCCGGCGTGGTCGGGCAGACAAGCTTCCATGATCCGCCGCCGTCATCCGAGCGGTAGAGATGGGCGCCTTTGATGAATCCGCTCGAAGGGATGCCGTAGGAATCCGCGAGCTCGGCCTCGGTCGCTTCACGCGCTTTCTCGTAATTGTCGACAAACGCATAGAGGACGTTGGGTTTGGCGAGACAGAGGTCGATGCCGATCCGGCCGCGGAACTTGGCTTCGGGGAGGCCGGCGTTGATTTGTTTCCAGGTTTTTCCCCCGTCCGTCGTCTTCCAGATTCCGCTCCCGGCGGAATTCGCATCGTTGCGCGGATCGTTCCATTTCTTCCGCGTCCTTTGCCATGTCGCGGCATAGAGCGTGTCGTTGTTCCGGGGGTCCATGACCAGGTCGATCGCGCCCGTCTCGTCATTGACGTAGAGAATCTTCTCCCACGTCCCGCCGCCGTCCATCGTCCTGAAGACGCCCCGTTCGGGGTTCAACGTCCATTCGTGGCCGGATGCGGCGACATAGACGACATTCGCGTTCTTGGGATGGACGATGACCCGGGCGATCGTCAGCGTCCCGGCCAGGCCCATATGCGTCCAGCTTATGCCGCCGTCCGTCGATTTGTACATCCCGGCGCCGACCTGGCTGGAGCGGAAAATATTGGCTTCGCCCGTTCCGACCCAGATTGTCTTGGGATTGGACGGATCGAGGGCGATATCGCCGATCGACGTCGAGGCCGCGTTTTCGAAGATCGGTTCCCAGGTCAGGGCTTCGTTCTCCGTCTTCCACACGCCGCCGGAGGCGGTCGCGACGTACATTGTGTAGCTTTTGCCCTTCGGCGTCACGACGGCGACGTCCGTCGCGCGGCCGCTGACGTTCGTCGGACCCAGGTGCTGCCACTTGAGGTCCTTGAACTTGGAAATGCCCTTCGTCCGGCCGAACTCATCGAATCCTTTCAAGCGTTCCTGCGGATCGGTGTTCATGATCCGCTGCGGTTTTTTCGCCTGTTGGGGGAAGATGAGCAGCGCCAAAGTCAGCGTGCCGAGGACAAAAAACGCGGCCCGGGCGCCGATTGTTTTCCGAAAAGATCTCATGACCATACCTCCTTGGCGACGAACCTCCCGGCGACGACCGTCGGCCGGAACATAGGCTCATCATATTCAAAAAAGAATTTTATTCAAGGCGCGAGGGCTCTTGACAAGCCCGATAATCGGGCTAAAATGGAATGTGAGTGAATACTCACTCAGTGAGGTGAACATGGCCGGACGATTCGAAGATTTCTTGGAGCCGCGGAAGGTCGAGATCATCACCGCCGTCCTGAAGCTCGCCGACGAGGTCGGGGTCACGGGTATCACGACGAAGCGGATCGCGCGCGAGGTCGGTTTCGTCGAGGCCGCCCTGTACCGCCACATCAAGACCAAATTCGACGTCTTCCGGATGATCCTCGACCTCTCGGAAAAGTTCCTCATCCAGGAATTCCGGGATCTCGCCGCGAGAAAACTGAGCGCCGGAGACGCCCTCCGCGAGTGGTTCAAATACGCGGTCGCCTATCTCGAGGAATATCCCGGGATATACCGGATCCTCTTCAGCGACGCCCTCTACCTCGAGGACAAGGAGCTTTACGACCGCTTCAAAAAAATCACCTTCGAGCTCAAGGACAAACTGGAACGGATCTTCCGCGCCGGAATCAAAGCCGAACTCTTCCGCCCCGACCTCAAACCCGAGTCCATGGCCATCCTCTACCTCGGGGTCATCCACACCGCGTTCACCCTCTGGACGGTCTTCGACAACCGGGCCCGAAGGTTCCGGGACATCGCCATGCCGCTCTTCGACGACTTCATGAAAGCGATGCTCGCCGGACCGAAGGACAATGGGCGTGATTGAGCGCTATATCGGCTGGATTGTCCGCCGCCGGCGGATCGTCATCGCCGCCGTTCTCGTGATCACCGCCGCGGCCGCTTACGGCCTGAAAAACCTGACCTTTTACAACAAACTCTCCGACTGGCTGCCCAAGGACGACCCCAAGCTCGCCCTCTATGTCAGCACCTCGGAAAAATTTTCGACGAACGCCCTCGTCCTGGTCATGATCAAGCCGCATCGAGGCCTGTTCCGCCGCGAAACCCTGGCCTCCCTCAAAGCCTACACCGAAGAACTCAAGGAAAAGCCGGAAATTTTTTCGGTGACGTCCCTGGCCAACGTCGCCGATATCAAGAAGATTCCGGACGGCATCGAGGTTGCGAATCTTCTCGAGAAGCTCCCGGAGACGGAGCCCGAGATGCGGGCGCTCGAAACCCGGGTCCTCTCCGAAGAAATGTTCCGCAACAGGGTCATCTCGGCCTCCGGAGAGTGGACCGCGGCATCCGTCTTTCTCAACGACAAGTTCGACACCGTCCGGACGGTCAAGGACGTCGTCATCCCCGTGACCGAAAAATTCTTCAAGGGCGGGGCGGATCTGTATTACACCGGCGTGCCCGCCGACGGCCACTTCGTCAACCGCTTCACCCAGCGCGACCTTGTCACGCTCGTCCCGATCATGATCGTCGCCATCCTCGGCATCCTCTATGTGAACCTCCGCTCATGGAAGAACCTCCTCGCGCCGGTCCTGATCGTTCTCCTGGCGAATATCTGGCTCTTCGGGTTGATCGGTTATCTCCACCGCCCTTTGACCATCATCGCCCCCGCCGTCCCCGTCCTCCTGATCGCCCTGGGCTCAGCCTACGGGATCTACATCGTCAATAAGATCCAGCACGACGCAAAGGCTCAAGGAGCCGAGGGGAAGGCCCAGATCGCCGCTTCGGCCGCGGCCGTGGCCATCCCCATTCTCTTCGCCGCGGGGACCGATATCATCGGATTCCTCGCCTTCCGCGGCGTCAAGCTCTCGATCGTAGCCGATTTCGGGTTGTTTGCCGCCCTCGGCCTCGTTTTCGCCCTTTTTCTCGCCGTCTCGTTTATTCCCGCGTTCGCCGCGTCCGTCTCCATCGCCAAGGAAAGATCCGGGCAGCCGCGAAAGACGAAGCCGCCCCGATATCTGGAATGGGGCAGCCGCGCCGTTATCCGCCGGCCGAAAGAAATCCTCGCCGCGTTCCTCGCCATTTTTGTCCTCGGGGCGGCCGGGATTCCCCGTTTGAAGCGCGAAGTCGGGTTCTCCGGTTTTTACGCCAAAGGGTCTCCGCCGCGGATGGCCATGGACATCGCCAACACCCAATTCGACGGCGCTTATCCATTGGCCGTCGATTTTGTCTCCGAAAACGTGCGGACTCCGGAGAACTTGAGAATCATGCGCCGGCTGGAAAACTATCTCCTCTCGCTCGACGGCACGGGCCTCCCCTTCTCCGCCGGGGATCTTATCGAAGAGCTCAATTTCCGCCTGAACGACCGCTTCGCCATTCCCGACCGGGCCCCTTCGATCGAGAATCTGTGGCTCTTCGTCGAAGGCCGGGACGAGCTCAATCAGATCCTGGCGGCGGACGGGACCGAGGCGCTCGTCTTCACCAAGATCTCCAACCCATCGACGGGCTTCAATGAACGCCTCTATCGCAATATGGAAGAGGTCCTAGGCTCGCTCCGCATGCGCGGTTTCCGGAAAATCGACTTGAACTCCGTTCCCCCGGCCGAGATTGACGGAATCCGGAAAGCGGAAGCGCGTTTTCTGGCCGACGAGATCGCGTGGCTCGCCCGATACTATACCAAGCGCGAGATCTCGCCGGACGACATCACGGAGCGGCTGACTCCGCTGATCAAGGGAATCCGGACGTCCGGCGTCGCCGCCGAAATCGAACAGACCTGCCGGCTCTATCTCGATTCCGCTCAATTTCCCGTCGATCTCGATCCGGCGGCTAAAACGTCTTTAATGGCGGCGCTCCTCCGGGAGATTCGGGCCGACAGCTTAACGGAGGAATCGCTCGGGACTCTCCTCGAGCGGATCCTCCCCCGGACCGCAGCTCAAGCCGGGCTGATGGACGACATCCGTTCCGCGCTTCTTTTCAAAATCAGGGAGACGAAGGACAATATCTCCGTCGCCCGGGCAGGGAAGGAGCTCGCGGCCTTCATCCGTAACCCCGATCCCAATCTCGAACGCCGCGTCCAATCCGTCCTGTTCGACCTGACGGACGACCTGGCGGTCATCGCCGGCGATCATCCCGGCATCGCCGCCGGCAGCCCCGTCCCCGTCCGGCGACTCGACCATACGGGCTATCCGACGCTCCTCTCCAAACTCTCGGAATTCCTCTTTCGCTCCCAGATTCAATCCCTTGCCCTCGCTTTCTCCATCACCCTCGTTCTGATGATCGCCATGAGGCAGAGCATCGTTCTCGGATTGATCTCGGTGCTCCCCATCGCCTTCGCCGCGACCGTGATGTACGGTTTGCTGGGATTCTTCAGGATCCCCCTCGACTACGCGACGATGATGATCGGATCGGTCTCGATCGGCGTCGGAATCGACTACACCATTCACCTCATCTATGTGATCACGGACGAAGCCGCGAAAGGGGCGAGCCTGGAAACGGCGATCCGAAACGCGTTCCTCGAACGGGGCCGGGCGATCCTCTCCAATACGCTCGCGGTCATGGCCGGCTTCGCGATTCTCCTGATGTCGTCCATGATTCTTCTCCGCAACTTCGGCGGGGTCATGGTTCTCTCGATGTTCCTCTGCTTCGCGGCCGCGCTGACGCTGCTTCCCGTCGTTCTCTTAATCGCCCGGCCGCGGGCCCTCAAGAAACTCCTCGACCAAGGAGGTCGGAATGTTTAAAAAAATCATCATCATCGCCATCCTTGTCGTTTCAGCGGCCATGACCGTGGAGGCCCAGGACGCGGCCGCCACGCTCAAAGCCGTCGAAGACCGGACGATCGGAGCCCTCGCCCCGAGGGACATCCGGTCGATCATGACCATGACCATCACCCAGGGGAGCTCGGTTAAAAAAAGGGTCGTCCGCGTCTGGTCTAAAAACAACGAGGACAAAGACGATTTCCGCGTCATGAAATTCATCAACCCCGCCGAGGTCAAGGACGTCGGGTTCCTGGTCTTGGCCGAAGAGACGATGTACATCTACCTGCCGGAGTTCCACCGGACGCGGCGGATCGCCTCCTCGAGCACGAAGGATTCCTTCATGGGCTCGGATTTCTCCTACCAGGACATGGGGACGAGCGGCTTCTCTCAATATTATGACGCGGCGATCGTTAAAGAGGACGACGCGACATGCGTTCTGGAACTCTCCAAAAAAAAGGGCGCAGACAGGTCATACAGCCGGATCCTGATGACGGTCGACAAGACGAAGTCCATGCCCCTCCGGACCGAATCCTACGACAACGCCGGACGTCTGTGGAAAATCGTCGAGCAAACCCCGACCCGGGTCGGCTCCTACTGGATCTCGACCACGATCAAAATGACCGACGTCAGAAAAGGATCGTCCACAATCCTCGAAATCACGGATGTCACAACCGACCAGAACCTGGGAAACGCCATCTTTTCGGAGAGATTTCTCGTGACGAGGGAAAGATGAACGCCGGAAAATTCGGCTGTTGCCTCGTCCTCCTGCTGGGGACGTGGGCCGCCGCCTTTCCGGCCGAACGGACAGTCGACATCTCCGGGCGGGTGAAGCTCTTCACGACGGCGTTTCTCCAGAACAACCAGTCGGGAACTTTTTTCGCCCATAAGGCCGGCGATTTCGGAATGAAGAGGCTCGAGACGCGCCTGAAGCTTTCGGGCAGCGTCAACGACCGGCTCTCCTTCGACCTGCGGTTCGACGCGTTTTCCTATTCCGGCGACCTGATCACGCGGGACAGCTTCCCGGAATCGGGCTTTTTGGGCTCTCCCCTATTCTCCGAATACGGGGAATGGAATATCTACGAGGCCAAAGTCAAGGTCAGCGGGTTTCTGCTGAAGAATCTCGACCTGACCGTCGGAAAGCAGCGAATAGCGTGGGGCACGGCGGACAAAATCGGCGTCCTGGACAACCTCAACCCCATCGATTTCGCCAACTTCTTCACTTTCGACCCGGACTATTTCGCCGAACGGCGGCCGCAGACCGCGCTGAATTTCGAGTACTACTTTGGCACACGGGCCAAGCTCCAGTTCGTCTGGCTGCTCCAGAGCCAGGTCTCGCCCATGCCCTACGGCTACGCCTCCCTCGCCGGAAAATTTTTCCATCTGTCCGCTTTCACCGTGGACAAAGCCTGGGACAACTCGATCCGGGGAACGAACTACGGAGCGCGCCTCTCCGGAAAAGCGCTCAATATGGATATCGCCTTGTCCTATTATCACGGAAATTCGCCCCTGCCGGTTTTGACCGGGCTGGCCGTCTCCACCCGAATGCAGGGACATTTCTTTTATCCCAAGATGGCGGTTCTCGGCCTGGACCTCTCCGGAGAATTCAAGGGAATCGGCTTTTGGGGCGAAGCGGCTTGGATCATGCCGGAAAAGACTGCCGGCCGGCTCAGTATGCTGCTCATTAATGATTTGACGCCGCTGGTTTTCGAGAACGCCTTCCCGATGTTTGAGTCCGGATTCGGCAAATACGTTTTCGGCCTGGATTACAGCTTCGGCGCCGGCTTCTATGCCAACTGCCAATTTCTCCACGGCTTTTTCGACGAGTTCGATTATTCGGCCAGGGGGCAGGACTCCTTTTCCCTGAGGAAGGGAATGTTCTTCGGGGAAATCAGCGATTATATTCTCAGCCGCTTGGAATACAAGACGGCGAACGAGGGTTTCCGGGCCAAGGCCGGATTTCTCTATGAAATCGCCGGAGACGCGGCGTCATTGACCCTTCTGCCCGAAGTGGAATTCCGGGTCGCGGACAGCCTTATCATCCAGGCAGGGGCCTTTACCGTAGTTTCGGGAGACCAGACCCGGACGAAGTTCGGATTGTTCAAAAAAGACAAGACGGCCTATCTCTCGCTCAAGCTCGATTTCTAGCGGCAGCGGTTTCGGTTCAGCGCGGGAATCGCCCACGGCCCCCCGGAACCAGTCCCGGCGGTTCCATGCTTCGGCCCCCCGCTATGGGGCCTTTGGGTATTTCCCGCACCGAGTCGAGTTCACATTTCTGGATAAACGCCAGGAATTCAGTCATTCACCTGACATCCATAGCGGCCTCGGAGAAAAAGAAATTCTATCGGTAAATTTTGGCCGCCCATTCGGATTGACTCCCTCGGGAAGCTATAGTAATCTGGCCTGAGAATATCCTCCCGCATGAACGCACCGACCGTCCTGACCTTGCTCCGTATCGTCCTGATTCCCTTCCTCATCGTCTTCATCCGCCTTCCGTTCGAAGGTCATGAGTTCATCGCCCTGGGGATTTTTCTGCTCGCCTCGTTCACCGACACGGTCGACGGTTTTTGGGCCCGCCGGACGAATAAGGTCACGGCGCTCGGCCAGCTCCTCGACCCCATCGCCGACAAGCTCCTCGTCGTTTCAGCCTTCATTTGTCTCGTCGAGACGGGCCCTGTCCCGGCCTGGATGGCCGTCGTCATCGTCGGCCGCGAAATCGCCGTCACGGGATTCCGGGCGATCGCCGCTTCGAAGGGCCTCGTCATTCCCGCGTCCTGGCCGGGAAAAATCAAGATGGCCATGGAGACGATCACCATCGCCCTGCTGATCACGGGCGAGAGAATTCTGGGCGATACCTTTGTCATCGCCAGGGTCGGGCTCTGGCTTGTCCTCGCCCTGGCCGTCTATTCGGCAGCCGAATATTTCTGGAAATATGGCCCGCTCGTGCTCAGGGAAAGCTCAGGAAAGTGAGTTCCGGGTCTTTTCCAGGGAATCGGCGTCCTCGACGGCCCACGCTGTAAAAGGATGGGGCCAGCCGCGGCCGATTCTCTTCATCAGGCCGGTCAGGATTTTTCCCGATCCCAGCTCGACGAAGGCATCGATGTTCTCCGTCCGGAGGAGCTCCATGGATTTGAACCAGAGGACGGGCCGGCTGACCTGCCGCTTCAGGGCTTCCCGGGCTTCCTCGCCCGTCCGGATCATCCTGGCCGCGACGTTGGTGATGATCGGAAATCTGGGATCCGCGAATTCCGTCCGGTCTAAATCCACGGATAACCGCTCCTCGGCGCTTTGCATCAAGGCCGAATGGAACGGCGCGCTCACCGGAAGCATCACGGAGCGCGGCGCGTGGGCGATCCGGAGGGCCTCGTCAACGGCCGTCTTATGACCGGCGATGACGATTTGGTCCTGGCTGTTCCAATTCGCGATCTGGACGATCCCGCCCGCGACTCGAGTCAGGACGGAGGCAAGATCCTCCAAGCTCATCCCGAGCACGGCGGCCATGGCCCCTTCCCCCACCGGCACGGCTTCTTGCATATACCGTCCGCGTTTATGAACGAGGAGGACGGCGTCCTCGAAACGGAGGGATCCGGCCGCGACGAGCGCCGAATATTCGCCGAGACTGTGGCCCGCGGCTATCCACGGCTCTCTCTCCAAGAGTATGAAGGCGATGTGGCTCACCGTGAGCAGCGCCGGCTGGGTGTTCCGGGTCAATTTCAGCTCGTCTTCCGGCCCTTCGAAGCAAAGGCTGGAGAGCTTATACCCGAGAATCTCGTCGGCCCGGGCGAAAATGGCCCGGGCGGTATCGGAAAGGTCATAAAAACTTTTACCCATGCCCACCGCCTGCGCGCCTTGGCCGGGAAACAAAAACGCGCTTCGAATCATGTTCGCTCCAATCTTCGGGAGTAAAGAACCCCTTTATTATATCAACTCGGCGTCAGGAGAAAAGAACGAGCAAAAGTTCCAAATTTGCCGATAGGAGACGGACGGAATTCCGGGACATGAACGAAATCTCCGGATTTCGTATCGTGTACCAGGAATTTCGTGTTTCATCTGATCCCCTTAGCGTCCGCGGAGAAAAAATAAGTCTACTGGCAAATTTGGGAAAAGTGATTCCCGTACCTCCTTGAAACTTAACAAATCGAGCCGATAGCGCCTAATTCTTGAGACAGTCGGGACGGACGAGGATCTCCGCCTTGAGGCGGAGTTTTTTTATCCAGTCCGCGGACAGACGTTCGACCTTGGTCTTCCTGACCTCCGATTCGAGGGTGTCCAGGACTTCAATCAAAGGCTTGACCTCAAGGCCTTTTTTCATCCTATCCGGTTTGTAGGTCCCAGTATAATAGATTTCCATTTCCCCGAGTGAAACCGCCACACCCCGGTCGAATCGGCCGGCGATGATCATCTCGGCCCGCAATTTTTCCTCGATATAAGGGAGGAGGTCCTTGGGCTCCAGCCCGAACTCATCCAACCGGCGCCGGGCTTCCTCTTTGCCGAGCTTGGCCAGCATTCCGCCGAGCTCGGCGGCGGCCGCGACAGAGTCGACCGAAGCCTTTTCCCGGACGAGGTCGAGGACGACCTTTTGATCGATCATTTTCTCAAGGACGAAACGCCGCCTCTCAGGCAGGCCGGCGGCCGCCCCCGACTCAAGGAAGCCGAAAGCATCGACAATCTTGACGTCGACCAGGGTGATCATCCGGCTGTTGACTTCGGCCACGACGCAATTCACCGTGTCCGATTGGCGGATGGCGGCGGACGACGACCCTCCGGCCCCCAAGGCCGCCGCGGCGATCACGACCGCGGCCCGGCAAAGATATTGTCTAAAAAACATTTCCGATGGTGATGAAGACGATCGGCTGCTTTCGCTCCAAGGGAGGATGGAAGTTCCAGCCGAAGTCGATCCGGACGGGCCCGAGGGGGGTCCGATAGCGGATGCCGACACCGAGGGCGTCCTCGAGCCGGCCGAGATTAAAATCGCTCCTCTCGGCGAAAATATTGCCTTTGTCGTAAAACACGGCGCCCCCGAGATTGGGGAGGGAAGGCAACAAGGGGAAACGGATCTCGAAGTTGAAAAGCAGCAGCGCTTTACCTCCGATGGGCTGCAACGAGGACGGATCTTCCGGGCCGAGCCGGTCGAAGGTCCGGCCGCGGAAGGAATTACTGCCTCCGCCGAAGAACCGCTCGTGGATGGGCATCTTCCCCATCCCCAGGCCCGTCCGGACGGTCGCGCTGAAATTCAGGACCCGGAAAACGGGCCAATAACGCTGGTATTTCAGGAAAACCTTGACGAAATTCGACTCGGCTTTGAACAGAGGGTAGGCCCATTCCACGACCCCGCTGAAAAAGGACCCTGACCCGGGATTGAAGGTATCGTCGCGGCGGTCGCGGATAAAACTCTCCGAAATCGAGGTCGCGGAAAAGGGATAGTGCTGGCGGTCCACGAGAGATTCGGCGATATTGAGAAAGGTGAGCGTCGTGCTCGCCCAGCGCAGGGTCGTGTACGAGATCCAATCCTTGGGGAGCGGCTTGATCAGAGAGAAGCTGACGCCCTTCTGCTCGAATCCGTAGCTCACCAGCTCTTCCCGTTCGATCCAGGCGTTGAGCGACGTCTGGGCGGGGATGGCGAAGAGATACCTGTTCTCCCAGGAAACGACGGCGCGCGTTTCCTTCAGACTGAACTGGGTGACGAAGCTGAGCTGCGAAGCTCTGCCGAACAGGTTGCCGAAGATGAGTTCTGCCGTTCCCCGCGGCCGGATGGCGTTCGTCCAAATCTCGACGCTCTGCTGGGCGTATTTTGTTTCCGTCCCGACGCCCAGGCCGAAGTAGTTGCGCTGCCCTTCCCGGAGATTGAGGACCAGCTGTTCGGATTCGGCGGAAATCGGGATTTCCTCGATCTTGACTTCGGAAAAGATGCCGAGTTTTTCGAGGCCGCGTCTGGTCTCCTGGATCCGGTCCGCAAACGCGGCTTCGCCGGGCCTGATCTTGAGCTCGCGTTCGATCACCTCCCGCCGGGTGCGATCATTTCCGGTAATGGCGATCCGCTCGATCGTCATCCGCCGGCCTTCCTTGATCTCGAAGGCGACCCCGAAGCGGCCCGGGCCGAGGTCATCGACGGCGGCAGCGACGTTCGTTCCGCGGACGCCCTTATCGAGATAAAACGTTTCCAGTCGCTCGGTGTCTTTGCGGATGGCGGGTTCATAGTACGGTCCGCCTTCCGCGCTCGCGAGCTGTCCGCGGAGCGTCTCGGGAGCGAAAAGATTTGCTCCGGAGAGAGACAGGCGCTCGATCGTCATCCGCGGCCCCTCTTCGATTTGATATATCGCCCGCATGTCGTTCCCGATTTTTCGAAAATTCAGGTCGACCCGGGTCTCGGGGAAGCCTTCCGTCTCGTATAATCGCTGGATCCGCTCGGGCAGCTCAAAGAGTGTCTGTCCGCCCATCCCGCCGAAGAGGGAGAAGCTGATGTTGATCCTTTTTTTGAGCTCGGCCGGAGTGAAATGGCGAAGCCCTTCGAATTCCAGGTCATAAATTACGTATTTCCGGCCGGAATTCACCTCATGGACGACGCGGATCTCCCCTCCGCTTTTTTCCAGCGATGATTTGGCTGTGGCGAAGACATAGCCCTGGTTTCGGACATGGGTGACAACCCTGGCCTCGGATTGGACAAGAGCCCATTCCTCGAATACCGGTTCCTCCCAGATCGGGCGGATCAGGCTTTCGGGCACTTTCGCGCCCGAGATGGCGATCCGGATCCGCTCATGGGGATCAACTTTGAGAATGAGCGAAACCGACCTGCTCCCCTCAGGGATCTCCGGGTTCTCCAGGGCGACTTCGGCCCGCGGATAACCGCGCGACCCGTAGAACGCCTTGATCCGTCCGATGTCCTCGTCGAGCACGGAAGGGATGTAGGGCCGGCCTTCACGGCTGGCCAGTCTCTTTTTCAAAAGGGCGACTTGAAGTTGGGGGTCGCCGACGATCTCGAGGCTCTCGATGGTCAGGCGGTGTCCCGCGGAAAGCGCAAAAACGATATCCATGAGAGGAAGGACGGGATCCTTGGCCATCCGCGCCTCGACCGAGGCGTTCAGGAATCCTTCCCGGCGAAGAGCGCCTTTCAGCTCCTCCACGCCGCGGAGAAGCCTGTCTTCGGAAAAGACGCTGTCGGGCCGGACCGCGTAGAGGTTTTCGCTCAGCGTCCGCTTGGAAACGCCCTTGTCGCCGGCGAAGACGATTTTTCGAGTCATGATTTTCCGGGTCAGGAGAAAGATCAGTTTGACCTCCGCGTTTCCTTCCTTGAGCACGCGGATATCGGAAAAAAGCCCGGTTCGATAAATCTGTTTGACGAGGGTATCCACCCGCGCCAGAGAATAAGGTTCTCCCGGGGAGATCGTGACGAGGCTTTCAATGTCGGGAGGAGCCGGCCGGTCGTCCACCTTGACCGTGATCCCGGAAATGACGGGCAGGGCGGCGATGTCTCCGCCGGCCAGAAAAGCCGCAGGAGCGGCCGCAAGACAGAGGGCCAACAGGACGGCCTTAAAATCTTTTCCGGACTTTGGCATCGAAGCTGATCCGTCCCCGTTCGTCTCTCATGCCGACGAGCGAGAAACCTTCGCTGAATTCCCATTCCAGGCGGTAGATCTCCTCTCTCTGGCTCGTCAGATTGGTCGAATATAGAAATATGATGTTCCGCGATATTTTTTTGCCGACGGTCAGGCGCGCCGTCATTTCGGTCGAAGCCCCCAGGACAAACGGGTCGATGCGGAAGCGGTCGAGGCTGAAAATACGCTCGGCCCGCCGCTTCGCTTCTTCCGCCAGCTGGAACGAAAGCAGCGAACCGATTCCCAGCTGGGAACTCACATCGTAGGAATATGTTCGCTTGAACGATTCGCCGAGGGCCAGGAGGGCGAGGACGTCTTCCGGAGGAAGAGGGGGAGACGAAGCAAATTCCGGCCTCAAGCGGTCGACTAAGCCGCTCAAGGAAAACGTGACCCGGTAGTCCTTGAGGAACGTCTCGCCCTGGAAATCGAGATAGGGTTCGACCGCCGTCGGGTTGAAAAAGCTCAGTCGCGCCTTGAGCACCCGGAATTTCCGGTCTTGAAAATTCACGTCGCCGCGCAACCCCTCGATATCGCCCAGGATAACCGGGGCATGAACATTTCCCGTGACGCTCAGGTCGAACCGCCCTTGAACCTTGCCGAAGGAATTGTCGAGGACCGCGCCGTCGGCCGCCCGGACGCGGATATCGAGAACCAAATCGTCGAAAAAGCTCTTCGTCGTCTTCGTCTTCGATTCCCGGTACGACCTCGGGGAAAATGTCAATTTCTCCGAAAGTTCGCGCCGCCAGAGAAGCTCGTGAACAGCGAAATCGCCGGAGAGGGTGAAACGCGCCGCGTCCTTGAAGAGCCGCAACGAGCCGTCGGCGGCAACGCGCGTCCGGTCAAGGGGGATCAACACGATCTTCGTTGCTTCGGCCTGGATATCGAGAAACTCGATACCGCTCTTGCCGAAACGAATTTCGCCGGAGCCGACGACATCGCCGCCGCCGATTTTCGCCTGGAGCGAGCGGATCGAAGCCTTGTTGTTCTGAATGAAGACGATGCCGCTGTAATCAGTAAGCGCTTGGGGGAATTGAGGAATCGGAAAGAGCGGGCCTTTGAAATCGACCGCGCCGTTGATTTGAGGGATTCCCTTCGATTCCCTGATTTCGGCGATAAAATTCGCTTCTCCCTGGACGCCGGTCCACGGAAGCACGATGTTCGGATTGAACAGATGTCCCTGAAGATTGAGGAGATAGCTTTGATCCGGCTGAGGATAGGCGAAGGACAAGGAAAAGGTATTCCCCCCCGGATTAATCGCCCCGCTGAACTTGGCCTGAAAAAGATTTTGGATGAAGCTGATTTCCAGGTCGCCTGCGGCGTCCGCCTTGTCAATCGTCGCGTAGCGGATATCCTTGGCCGCGAATGTTCCCTTGGCCGCGTCCCGGTCCAGCGCGCCCCCGCCCTTGAGATTGAAGGACAAGATCCCGCCGACGCCCTTGGAAAAAGATGACAGGTCGAGACCGGAGGCGTCGAGGTCGAGGGTGTATTCCCGAGAGGTGAAGGCCATCGAGCCCGATCCGCGGATTCGTCCGCCGTAAAGCCCGGCTTCCAGCCTGGAGATCGAGAGGAGGTTCTGGCCGGACTGCCATTCCGCATTCCCCAGAATGTCCCGGAGGGGCTGTCCGGCCAATACGGCGCTCGCCGCCGAAAATTCACCCTTGACCCTGACGTCCGAGCCGCGGCTCGATACGTCGAAATCTCCGCGTGATCTGCCGGTCAACGGAAATTTGAGACCGAAGGCCGGCAGGACATTTTCCAGGTTTGCCTCGCCGGCATGGATGCGGACCTCGAGGTCGCCGTTTTTTCCCAGAATCCGGATGTCGCCGCTCAGGCCGGGATCACGGATCGTGATCATGCCCGTGACTTCATTCCTGGCGAATTCGACGAAACCGGAGGCTTCCTCGGCTTCGAAGCGGTCAAATCCTCCCGGAGCCAAAGAAAAATCAGCCCTGACCCGGGGCGTTCTGTAATTTCCCTGAATTGTGATTTCGGCTTGGCCTTTTCCCCGGACGGCGGGCACCCTGAACTTCTGTCTGAGGGCGCTCTCGGTAAACTCGCGGGCCCGGACAACATCGCTGACCACGCCCCTGACGACGACTTGAATCCGGTCTTTGACTTTGATCTGGCCGTCGACCTCGAAGACGCCGAACAACGTCTCCAATTTTTGGGCCGTTATCCGGACATCCCGCTTGCCGTCCCAGGTCACGTCAAAAAATCCACGAAATGGAAAGAGGCCGGGCGCCGGAATCATGCGCTCGTCCCGGAATTCGGCCCGGACCTCGAGCCGGCCTTTCTCGACGGAAAAATCGCCCCAGACAGGCGATTGAACCGGCCAGGGCAGCGAGATGGAACGAACGATGGGGTCGAGATGAAGTCCCCGGGCGGCGCCTCTCATGACCCCCCGGCCGAAGGAAATATCCAAAAATTCCCGCGGCGAAGGGCCCTTCTGAAAAGAGAGCCCGACCAGGCCGTCTTCGCCTTCTCCGATTTCGACCCTGCCCGTGGTCTCGCCCATAGCGACGGAATTCAATTTGAGGCCGCGGCTTGTTAAATCCGAGCGAAAGGAGAGGCGGCCGCTCCGGCGGGAAAGGATTCCCTCACCCTCGGCCCGGCCTTCCCAGGCGAAGGGCAGATTAAACAGGTCGGCGATCAAAGGCAGTGGGACAAAAAGACTTGTTCGCAATTCGAATTCCGGATTCTTCAAGCCGGAGAGAGCGCCGCGGGCTTTGAGGACAAGCCCCGGTGCTTCGACCCAGGCGCTGCGGACGTTGATCGCGCTCCCCCGGCCTTCAAGACGAGCGCCGATCTTCCCCGATAAGGGGGCGCTCAAAGAGTCCAAAAAAAGAAGATTATCGGAACAGTCGGCCCGCAGGTCGAACGCGCCCTTCTTTTGCCTGAAGACGGCCTTCAAGCCCTTGGCTTCGTAGTGAAAGCCCCGGGCGAAATAATAGATTTCGCCTCCCTGGATAATTCCGCGCTCGATCGCGAAGGGGAGCGAAGCAAGGTCGAAGGCTTGGCCGGTTTCCGTCCCGCCGGACATTTCCGTGATTCGCAACACCGGCTCCTTGACCAGGACCCGGACCGACCGCTCTTTGGAAAAAAGGGAGAGAAAAGAAAGCTGGATTTCGATTTCCCGCGCCGACAGGAAAGGAGAGGCCGAAATCGTCCTGACATCGTCGACAACGAGCGAAGGAGGAAAAGCGGAGACGCGGATCCCGGCATAATTCAGGAAACCTTGGAGAGTCCCTTTAATCCGGTTGAGGACGACAAGCCTCAGCCCGACTCCCGCGCCGAAAAGAAGGGCGAAAACGAAAATCAAGATGATGAGCGAGCGGAAGCGCCTTGTCTTTGTCATGGGTCGGCGGCCCTCAAGGCCGGCCGGAGCTATTTCTTGGCTTTGCCCCAGTCCTTCATGAATCTTTCAATGCCGAGATCGGTCAGCGGATGCTTGACAAGCTTGTCCATGACCGCGAAGGGAATGGTCGCAATGTCCGCGCCGAGAAGGGCGGCGTCCACGACGTGGCGCGGATGGCGGATGCTGGCGACGATCACTTCGGTCGGGAAGCGGTAATTCTCGAAAATCGTCACGATTTCCTCGATCAGCCCCATCCCTTCCTGGGAGACATCGTCGAGGCGGCCGATGAAGGGACTGACGAATTTCGCCCCGGCCTTGGCCGCGAGGAGAGCCTGGCTCGAGGAAAAGATCAGGGTGGTATTGACCATGATCCCTTCGGACGACAGGACCTTGATCGCCTTGAGGCCTTCGATCGTGATCGGGATTTTGACCGCGATCTGGGATCCCATCTTGGCCAGCTCGCGGCCTTCGCGGACCATATCCGGAGCCTTGTCCGAAAGGCATTCGACGCTGACCGGACCGGAGACGATCCCGCAGATGGCGCTGATCAGGTCCCGAAACGGGATATTTTCCTTGGCGATTAACGACGGATTGGTCGTCACTCCGTCCAGGATCCCCCAGCTCGCCGCTTCGCGGATTTCGTTCACGTTCGCGGTATCGAGAAAAAATTTCATGATGTCCTCCCTAAGTGATTTTTCGGACTTGATTGGACAGCGTCCCGATGCCTTCGATCTGGACATCGACCCGGTCCCCGGGCTGCATCGGCCCGACCCCGGCCGGAGTCCCGGTGGTGATGATATCGCCCGGGAGGAGAGTCATGACCCGGGAGATGAACCGGACGAGCGCGGGAATGGAGAAAATCAGGTGGCGGGTATTCGATGACTGCCGAAGCTTGCCGTTGAGGAATGTTTTAATATCGAGACGCGCGGGGTCGATTCCGGAGGCGACGCACGGTC
>Ga0315286_10001351_pt1 | contig 22206 bp, 16 predicted proteins | sample YL17G10_0_MG_FD_205038 | JGI IMG/M metagenome (GOLD analysis project Ga0315286, IMG submission 205038) | Sediment microbial communities from Yellowstone Lake, YNP, Wyoming, USA - YL17G10_0 | ecosystem: Environmental > Aquatic > Freshwater > Lake > Sediment | place: USA: Wyoming | collected...
CCCATGAGTAAAAAATGTAAACTTGGCATACTCACCACTCATCCTATACAATACTACGTTCCTTGGTACCGCGCATTAGCAAGGCATCCTGAAGTTAACCTGTGTGTATTTTATTGTCATCGACAGACTCCCCAGGGTCAAGCAGAGGCAGGTTTTAGTGTTCCTTTTGACTGGGATATCCCGTTATTCGATGGCTATGAATACCAGTTTCTCATTAATAAATCCCGTCATCCTAATGTTTATACATTCTTTGGTTGTGATACACCTGAGATTATGCGGATTATCTCTAATGGCTTCTTTGATGCCTTTATCGTGCAAGGTTGGTACGTTTTAAGTTTTTGGCAGGCAATGATAGCCTGTTGGCAAACACACACTCCCCTTTTAGTCCGAGGCGATTCTCAGCTTTTAACGCACCGTAATTTAGTAAAGCGCGCATTAAAATATCTAACCCACCGCTGGTTTATACCCAGATTTGATGCGTATTTAGCAGTAGGAAAACGTGCAAAGGAATATTATTTACACTATGGAGCGAGGCCGGAGAAGATGTTTTTTGTTCCGCATTCGGTGGATAATCAGTTTTTTATATCAAGTCGAATTGCTTTAGAATCGCAGCGCGAAAGTTTACGTCAAAGTTGGGGAATCCCTAAAGATGCCTTGGTTTTTCTTTTTGTAGGTAAATTAATCCCTAAAAAAAGACCGTTTGATTTTTTAAAAGCATTAGAAATGGCAGGTAAAAATGTTGCGGGAATATTTGGTTTAGTTGTAGGCGATGGGCCAATGCGCCCTAAATTAGAAATCTTATCACAGCACGCCAATCTGCCAGTTTCATTCACCGGCTTTCTAAACCAAAAAGAGATGCCTAAGGCCTATACGGCCTGCGATGTTTTAGTATTGCCTTCTGATGCTAGAGAAACTTGGGGCCTGGTAGTAAATGAAGCTTTTGCATCAGGATTACCCGCGATCGTAAGCGATAAAGCAGGTTGCGTTCCGGATTTAATTCTTCCTGGCCAGACGGGTGAAGTTTTTCCTTGCGGTAATACTAAAAAATTGGCAGAGATATTTAAAACATTTGCTTTAAAGCGAGAGTATTTGAAAGATTTGGGAAAGAAGGCAAGGCAGGTTATCGAGAATTACTCGATTGCTAATGCTGTAGATGAAACATTAAGGGCAATTCAGGCAGTCATTAAGAAATGAAGATTTTATCGGAGAATGATAGTTATCCCGCCTTCGCAGAAGACCATGGTCATGGCCGTGGATGAATGCGAAGAAACGCCTGCTCGGCGGGATGTCACTAAATGTGCAAGCTATTCCTGTTGGCGGGATAATCCTTGACATCTTCGATGTCAAGGATCTATTTAGGTACCACGGGCATGCCCGTGGGATTGTTTTCCATGATTCGAAATCGGTTTAGAGAAAAGAGGGCATCAATTTTATTTATATCAAGTATATCTGTTTTCGTTTTGTGTCTATTGGCAGGGTGGATATCATATATATTAGCCGGCCATCGTCTTATCGAGATATTATATCAAAGTGGCTCAACGGAATTTCTTAATAGGGTTATCGAAGAACAAGGACTCCATCCACTAGAATTCTATTTTACTAAAATAGATAGTTTATTTTATTCACTCGCTGCTTTTTATAGCGTATTGGGCATAATCTGTAGTATCTGGTTATTAGGTATATCCCTGTTTGCGAAAGATAATGTATTTAAAAAATACCTTTTCGTATATTTTTTATTTGGGGTTCTGTTGTTTTTTGTTAGGCTCACAAGGGTAGCGCAGCATTATAATATTCTTGAGAATGTGTTTTTTGGAATATCATTGGCCCCGAATATTTACCGCGTATTAATACCATTTTTAACTTTTTTGCTCAAAAAGGCTGTTCCTGCACTGTCCTGGTTAAATTCTGCAAGCATATGGAATTTTATATTTGTTTTAAGCGCATTCCCTTTATTTCATAAGTATCTAGAAAAATGGTTTGAAAGAAAAACCTGTTTTTTGATAACCGTTATTTTGATATATCTGCTGCCTGTATCTTTTGGTTATGATTATCCAAGCGATTTTTTTGAGCTTATGGTATTTATTACGGGTTATATGCTAATCCGCGATAGGAAAGATTCTTTCCTTTATCTATTAATATTTTTAGCATCGTTTGATAGGCCGACTTCGATATTTTTAGCAATCGCATATTTTATATCCAATGTTGAAAGAAAAAATTTCTTAAATATAAGCGTAAAAAGCTTTACCTATTTCATCTGTTGGCTAATACCAGTCATTGGCTTAATAGTAGCAAGGGGGGTTAGGCCCTACAGATGTAATATTATTATGGTAGCCAAAGAGATAGAAGGAATAGGTTCATCACTTTTGTTAAGGTCGCATACTTTCTTCGATTTTTTATTCTTTTTATTTCCCTTATTGTTTATATACGCTATATTTAAACAGGAAAAAGAATGTAGGTTTTTAAGAAGAAATATAATGACAGTTGCTATAATTTTTCTGGTAGGCTCTATTATAGGCTCCATACATGAAGTTAGAATATTTTATCCAATATTGCCAATATTAGTTCCCTTAGCTTTTTATCCCTTATTTGGAAATCAAAATGAAAGGATTAACCCGATAAACGTCAAGCAGATATAAAAGGTGATAATTGTGAAATACCTATTTTTTTCTTAATGTGTTATAATGTTGAGTAAAGATAAAAGGGATTCCGCTTATCCGCGAAGGACGAGGCCTGGGCCACAAAGATTAAGCAGCGGCGAATTAAACTCGAGGATCTGGAAAGCCTTCTTAAGAACAGGAGTAATATTTAGATGATGGAATTAGATGAGCGCGGGAAAAAAATTAAATTCTATGTTAAAAATATCACATTTTTAATCTTTTTCTTAACATTTTTATCGAGATTGCCCGGTGTAATTTTCCCCCCCACGAATTATATCTATAATGAGATTGAGATTGCAGAGATGTCTTCCGTATTGGGCTTATTTGCTGGATTAGTTCCGGCAGCAGTCACTTTTTGGTCTTTGGGTATATATGGAATTCCGCTCATGTTACTTTATACTTTAGATTTTGCCCTAATTTATCCTTCAGGCATTTTATCCGTGTTGAGGCATCAGCCGGGAATTTTGATTGAGCAATTATCCATATATATGGCCAATGCTTTTTTAAATCCCACCCGGCTGTTAATTATAGGAAGGATGTTTGTAACGTTTGTTACTTCTTTTGCCCCTATAGCAATATTTGCATTCTTTCACAAAAAGAATAAAATGGCCGCGGCCATTTTTTCCACAATTTTATTTTCTACTTCACCGTTTCTGGTACAACAAAATTATAGTTTTTTACCTGATTCCATAGGGTTGATGTTTTTTGCTTTTGCCTTGGTTATTATATTGCAGGAACGCTTGGGCTCTAAGGAGATATTCATCGGCAGTATATTTTTAGGGTTAGCGATAGCAGCTAAATTCTTGTATGTAGCATTTTTGCCCACAGCGTTTTTGGCAATATTATTTAACAAAGTCAATTGCCCCCTTGCAGCAGGCCGTCGGAGTTCGAATTGTATAATTAAAAATTCTAAAGAGTATTTGGTTAACTTAACCAGAAATACGCTCATATTTATAGCGGTGTTGGTTTTAATTATTTTTATTTTTGTGCCATTCATTTGGACGGCTCCATTAGCGCTGGCTAAAAATCTTTTTGGCACTCTTAAACAATATTATGGCAACCAGAATGGCTGGATGGTTTTATTGGGGGGGATAATCCCTTCGTTTATTAACTGGATAGGGTTGTCATTCTTCGTAATTGGGTTTATCTTTTCTTTTTTTGTTTTGAATAAGAAAACAGCGATATTGCTAACGGTAAGTTTTCTCTCATTTTTGATACCCTTAGGTAATGCGATTTTCATTTTACCAAGGTATGCCTTGCCGTTGATTCCATTTCTATGCATATATGCAGGGCTAGGGCTGGAAGCGCTTCTTTTAAAAGTTAAAAAGCATAATTTTAAAATTTTATTAGTAATCTTGATTAGCGGAGTTATCTTTGTTAGTAATCTTATATGCGTGATAAAGGCCTTTAAAATAACGCATAATAATACTAATATCATGGATTGCGTTAACTGGATTAAGAAAGGCATAGGCCCAGGTTCCAATATCGCTGTTCCAGAAAATTTTGCCTATCTTTTTGTTCCTAGCGAAAATACATTGGAACGCTGGCTAAATAATCTAGATAATTCGTATAATAATATTCTTGAGATACGTTTGAATAATTTATTTTTAATGTCAGGGACAGAAAGCTCTAATTTAAATCAAGACAACCCGTTGGTGTCAAAGACATTTGGATTATTAGAACAACAGAGGATGTTCGTTTATAAAACATTGCTTTGGTATTTTAGAAATAAAGAAAAACCCAAGTTAAATTATAATCTCTTCTTATATTTACCGCCAAAAGTACATAAGTTAGGTATAATTTCATCTAACCAAGAGGATGTTTTAAAACTATTTTTAGAACACAAGATCGATCTCTTTATTAGTAATGAGTATTTACCGGTGCCTTCTACGACTAGAGTTAAATACTTCAATCGATATTCAGTCGAACCCTATTATTTATATATTAATAACGGCGAATAATCTTAAATATTTGACCTTTCATAAAGAGAATCACTGTAGACCAAAAAACGAAGTCCATTATGAATATATTGCTCGTTAGGAATGGCAATCGCGGTGATATAAATACCCGTTTACCAGAAAGTTTAAACAAAGTCCGAGGGATTCTTCCTCCTTTGGGTATTGCTTATATTGCTAGTGTTCTTGAAAAGGAAGGGTATAAAGTTAAGATACTCGATGCGATGGCATTAAATCTTACCCCTGGAGAGGTGCGGGATGAAATAGCCAATGAAGCAGCGGATATTGTTGGCGTAACAGCGATGACTTCTTCGATAAGAGAGGCCTTGGATGTATTACGGTTAGCCAAAGAGGCAGGTTCAATTACAGTCATAGGCGGAGCGCATTTAGCTGTATATCCAAAGGAGACTTTATCGTATGATTTCATCGATTATGGTATCATCGGTGAAGGAGAATATCCATTCTTAAATTTAGTAAAAGCAATCGAAGAAAAAAGGCCGATAAAAGATATCAGCGGACTTATATATAAAGAAGGAAGAGGGGTTCACGTAAATGAGGCTTATATCCATCTAAACTTAGATGAAATTCCGTTTCCGGCTCGGCATTTATTACCTATGGAAAAATACTCCTCTATAATTAGTTTGCATCCGGTAACGACAATGATTTCTAGCCGCGGCTGTCCGTACCAGTGCGGATTTTGTTTTAAAGGCCCATCTGATAGGAAATATAGGACTAGAAGCGCCAAAAATGTTGTTGATGAAATGGAGTTTATTGTAAAGGAATACAAAGTAAAAGAGATTATGTTTTACGATGACACCCTTACTTTACAAAGAGAACATATAGTAAATATTTGTAATGAGATTTTAAGGCGAAGGCTAAGGGTAAGTTGGGAGTCTCCTACGCGCTTAGACAACATTGATTTTAAGCTTTTGCAGTTAATGCGCGAATCCGGATGCATAAGATTAAGATACGGTATTGAATCCGGCGACCCCCGGATTCTAAAACTTATGAACAAAGGCATAAACTTATCGATGGCGAAAGAGGTTTTTAATTGGACAAAAAGAGCAGGCATAGAAACATTCGCCTATTTTATAATCGGTTACATTCACGAAACTCCCGAGACGATGAAAAATACAATATCTTTCGCCAAGAGCCTCAATCCGGATCTGGTTATGTTTACTGTCGCCATTGCTTACCCAAAGACTCCTTTGTATGATTTAGCACAAAAGGAAGGATTAGTTCGCGGTGATTATTGGGGAGAATTCGTCTTAGGGCTGCGAGAAGATAGCCTGCCTTATTTAGTTCCCAATGCTGAAAAATGGGTACGCAAGGCCTACCGAAGTTTTTATTTTAGGCCTAACTATATACTTAAAAGGTTGTTTAAGGTTCGGGGCCGGCATTACCTTAAGAAATATTTTGATGCAGCCAAAGGTATTCTGTGTTTTAAAATGAAAGGTAATTTTAATTGAAATTTAGCTAAGATAAGCAATAGAGGAAGGCTTGAAATGAAAGAATTTAAAGGCGTAATAGCGGCCGCAGGGAAAGGTTTAAGGCTTTATCCTTATACCGTTCATATTCCAAAGGCATTATTAAACATTGATGGCTTACCCATCTTAAGGTGGAATATAGAGTTAATGAGAGATAGCCTGGGAATAAAGGAGATATATATCCTGGCGGGTTATGAAAAAGACAAAATTATGCGTACTTTTGGAGACGGCAATACCCTTGGGGTCAATATTAAGTACATCGAGGTTCCACGCATAGATAAAGGTTTAGCTGAAGGGCTTATGCTGGTAAAAGAATATATTGATGATGTTTTCTGCCTCATCTTAGGGGATGAGCTCTACTTTAATTCTAATCATAGGGAAATGTTAAAATTATTAGATCAAGACTTTTCTGTTGTTTGCGCAATAAAAGAAGAGGTTTGCCCCCGTATTATTAAACGTAATTATTCTGTTGAAATTCAAGATGGCCTAATAACGTCTTTGATTGAGAAACCAGAGACAGTGCGGAATAATTGTTATTTAGGCTGCGGAACATTTTTGTTAAAGCCGGATGTCCTGAAATATATCAAGGCGACTCCAGTTTCCAGCAGGACTAAAAGAGTAGAATTAATTGATGTGATAAATTTAATTGCAAATACGGAAGGCAAGGTTTATCCCTTTATGCTTAAATGCGAATATATGAATATAAATAACATCGATGAATATAATGCGGCAAATTATCTGGTAAGGTCTAGTAATTTTGATAAGAAAAAGATAAGCCTGGTAATCCCCGCCTATAATGAAGAGGCTACTGTCGGCTCTGTTATAGACGATTTTAAAGATAAGGTTGATGAGATAATAGTCGTAAATAATAACTCAAAAGATAATACAGAAAAAATAGCAAGAGAAAAAGGCGCAAGGGTTTTAAGCGGAGATTTCAGAGGCTACGGAGGCGCTTTAAAATTTGGGATGGATAATGCAGAAGGAGATATATTTATTTTGGTTGAAGCGGATGGGTCTTTTCTTGCCAGAGACATCGGCAAAATTTTAGAATATCTTAAGGATGCGGATATGGTGTTAGGCACAAGAACAACCAGCCAGATGATTGAGCAGGGTGCAAATATGGATTTTTTACTGCGATTAGGAAATCTAATAGTAGCGAAATTGATTGAGTTGTTATGGTTACGTAAGCATGAACCTCGGCTAACTGATGTCGGATGCACTTATCGGGGAATCTGGAGGCCTGCTTACTATGAAATAAGAAAATCATTAAAGGGAGTTGGCCCGGAATTTTCCCCTGAGATGATAATAGAGGCAATGCGCCATAATAAACGGGTAATCGAAATTCCTGTTACGTATTCCGGCAGAATTGGCGGAGAATCTAAGTTTTCAGGCAGTATCTTAGCAAGCGCCAGGACTGCCTTACGCATGCTCGTATTGATAATTAGTAAAAAAGTTATGGATATATTGGACAAACTGGTTTTATTGAAACAAAATTCGTTAATTAAACGACGATAAATATAGGAATCTTATGAGGCCAGCGGAGACTTATTTTAAATATTTATATTATTTAATGCACTATGGTAGTTTCAAAAAGGCCCGTAACTATATTTTAAATAACATTGAAAAAAAATTGAAAAAAGTTTATCTTAAAAGCCTGCCCGTTAACATAACAATAGAACCTTGTAATAGTTGTAATTTAAGCTGCCCCGGATGTGTAACCGGGGTAAATTGTGCCGGTTTAATCCCGTCCGGCATGCTTACCTTAGATCAATTTAAGTATATATTTGCTCAGATTAAGGATTATGTGTTTAATATCTCTTTGTATAAATGGGGCGAACCTTTTTTGAACAAAGATATTTTTTTGATAATCGGGCATGCGACTTTAAACGGGTGCGGCACGACAATACATACGAACTTTAATATTTTTGATGAATTTATGGCTGAGCAAGCCGTAATGAGGAAATTGACGCATATTTATTTATCTATAGATGGCGCGACGCAGGAAACTTATGAAAAGTATAGGAGAGGCGGGAATTTAGCCCGTGTTCTAAAAAATATCGAAATCTTGATAAATACGAAAAAGAAATTAAAAAGTAAATTTCCCATTTTGACCTGGAAATATTTGTATTTTCCTCATAATGTCCATGAAATTGAATCGGCGAAGCTTATGGCAAAAAGGCTCGGCGTAGATGCATTTGAGGCCTTTCCGGCAAATTTGGATAACGTGTCAACTTTCGGAACAGGTAGAATTTATGATTTAGCCAGCGGAACTGTAACGACAGTAACCGCCCATAGTTGCGATTCTTTATGGAATTCACTCATCATATATCCCGATGGTTCCCTGCTTCCCTGTTGCCAGGCCTTTAGAACAAAAGACGTTTTTGGCAATATTTATAACCAACCTTTACGCACTATTTGGAATAACGATGATTTCCTAACCCTAAGAAAGACTATAAAAACAAGAAAGATCAGCCAAGGCGTTAGATATCCTTGCCGTGAGTGTGAAGTTATAAAAAAACTTCAAGAAGTATTTTCTAAATGAACAGATGATTATATATACTGAAATAATAGGCTACATCCTTATTTGCTTTATAATTTTAGTTTTAATAATTCATAAAAACTGGAAGAATAAAAATATAAATAGCGGCCTCGCGGTTATCTATATTATAAATTTTCTTTTAATTCACTGGTTTGCGGCATTGCTTTATCTTTTGCCTTGGCACCGCTATATTAATGGAAAATGGATGTTTTATGGTCTGCGAGAGGCCACTTATGGAGCAGGTGCCTTTGCAGTGGGAAATTTAATATTAGCTCCCGTGCTCATCAAGCTGTTTTTTCTGCCGCGAAAGGATAAGGATGGCGCAGGTAAAACTAAACAGGATTTTTCGTCTCCCTTACCAAAAAGATATTTTTTGCTGGGCGTCGCCTCCTATCTTATCTTGCCCCACTTTCTCGCCGGTTTACCTACGGTTACCTCGGTAATTGCTGCCGGACAACAATTGATGGTTGTAGGAGTCTGTCTTATATGTTGGCAGGCATGGAATGAAGGTAACAAGAGGAAATTTAAAAGATGGCTATTGCTTACATTTACTTTCCCATTGTTCTCAATTGTATTGGTAGGCTTTCTGGCCATTGGTATATCGATGGTTTTGATTGTCCTATTTTTTGTGGCCAGATTCTTTAAACCGAAATGGAAGGTGGTTATCCTAGGTTTGTTTGTGGTTTATATAGGAATAAGCCTTTATCTAACATACATGAGGGACAGGGAGGTGCTAAGGGCTGCTGCATGGGGAGGCGCACCAATATTTACGACAGTCAAACTCTTAGGAACCACCATAACCCACCCATCATGGTTTAACATTTTTGACCTTGAACAACTTGAACGCATAGATGAACGGATGAATCAGAATATTCTGGCGGGGGCGGCGGTGGATTATATAAATCTAGGAAGAATTGATTATGCCCATGGTAGGACAGTTATGGATTCATTCAATGCTTTAATCCCCAGGGCGCTCTGGAAAGAGAAAACTATGCTTGCTGGCAGCAGCGGCGATCTTATCACTAGTTACACGGGTATTCCATTTACCAGTGACACTAGTGTAGGAATGGGGCAGGTTATGGAATTTTATATTAATTTTGGAAGAATGGGTGTGATATTCGGCTTTTTAGTTTTAGGTATTTTTATTGCGATAATTGATATAATGTCAGGTTATCATTTGGGAGAAGGTAATTTAAAGAAGTTTATCTTATGGTTTCTCCCCGGGCTTGCTTTTGTTAATGTAGGTGGTGCATTCGCGGAGTTGACTTCCACCATAGGGGCAGCTATCTTTTTGGTTTATTTAATAACCTCCCGTAATTTACTAATTGCTTTATTTGCTTTATTGATTTTATTCCTCTTGATGCAAGTAATGAAGGGATGAGGTTCGCGTTTCTTGACCTTCTAAAAATATACAACTTTCATCCCGCCTTTGCAGGAGACCACGGATTTTCCCGCTAGACGCGGGATCCCGCTAGATAAAAGATTATTGAGCGGAATAATCCGTGGAGGAATGCTGAATTTTTACTCCGGCGGGATGTCGCTGGATGTCCGTGGGGTTCCATTTTTTAAGGGGAAGGTGGAATGAAAATTCTATGCGTTATTCCAGCCTACTGGCCTGCCTTTCAGTTAGGTGGCCCAATATTTTCCGTACACAATCTTAATCGGACACTCGCAAAAAAAACAGTTGATATAAGCGTGTATACCACCAATTTCGGATTACCCAAGATAACCCCTAACGTTGGAGACTTTGATGTCGATGGGGTAAAGGTAACTTATTTTACATTCACAAGATTTTTTGAATATCTTGGCACAACTGGATGGCAGTTTTCCATGCCAATGACAGCGGCCTTAAGAGGAAACTTAAGGCTATTTGACGTTATTTATATTGTGGCAATATGGAATTATCCCATAGCGATAGCGGCGCATTACTGCAGAAGGTATAAAAAGCCATATATTATTTCACCCCGCGGTTTACTTTACCCTTATGCTGCCGGAAGAAAAGCCTGGAAAAAATGGCCATATTACCAATTAATTACCAAGAGGGATCTAGAAGGGGCAGCCGCAATTCACTATACTACGAGAGATGAGCTAGAGAGATGTCATTTAGCCTTGGGATTAAAAAATACGGCAGTGGTTATCCCAAACGGCATTGATCTATGTGAGTTTAAAGATTTGCCCTCAAAAGAAAAGCTAAGGCAGCGTTACCCTGCCCTTAAAGACAAAAAAGTTATACTTTTTTTAGGTAGAATTAACTGGAAAAAGGGGCTCGATATTTTAGTGAAGGCTTACAGTATATTAGCGAAAGAGCAAGATAGTATCCATTTACTGATTGTGGGCAATGACGATGGTGGGTATATTAGAAAAGTTAAAAGGTGGGTTAGAGAGTATGAGATAGAGCAGAGGGTAACTTTTACCGGGATATTGACCGGCAAGGAAAAATTAGAGGCTTACGCGGGCAGCGACATATTCGTTTTGCCTTCTTATTCTGAAAACTTTGCCATAGCAGCGGTTGAGGCAATGGCTTGCGGGCTCCCTGTGATTATCAGTAACCAGGTAGGAATTTATAAAGAGGTTTCTGCCGCCGAGGCAGGGGTAGTTATTGAGACGGATGCCCGGCAGCTTGCCGGGGCAATAGAGAATCTGCTGGATAATCCAGGGCTCTGTAAAAAGATGGGCGATAATGGAAGATGCTTGGTGAATGAGAAATTTAGATTAGATAAAGTAGCAGATGATATGATTATGATATATAAGAATATTGCTTCGGCTAAGGATATAGTTTAATTGCAATAGAATGGATAAAAAATAAGGAGACAAGATTGAAGATTGGGCTCATTAACACCGCATTAAATGAAGATGCGCCTCCGCTGAATCTGGTGTATCTTGCCACGGTTCTTAAGGCAAATGGTTTTAGCCAGGTTAAGATAATAGACCATACCTTTCAGCGCAGAAGTTTGTATCGAGAGGTTAAAGGGTTCGATTGTATTGGTATTTCCGCGATGACCAGATTTTATAATCAGGCCATTAGGATAGCCAAACAAATAAAAGAATCTACGGGTATCCCGGTGATTATAGGCGGAACCCATATTACTACCGCGAGCAGTTCTCTTTCGCCTAACTTTGTTCTGGGGGTTATCGGAGAAGGGGAAAGTATAATTGTTGAACTTTGTCAGAGCCTATATCAAGAAGGAAGTTTTAACGCCGAACGATTAAAAAAAATTTGCGGCCTGGTTTATTGGGACAACGGTAAATTAGCCAAGACTCCCTCTGCGCCATTAATTGATAATCTTGATGATATTCCTCTGCCGGATTTCGGGTTATTAGATGAACATTACTTTAGAAAGAAATGGATAATCTGGAATGAGACTATGGGTAAATCGATGAAGATAATTACATCAAGGGGCTGCCCATATAATTGTGTCTTTTGTGCCTCAAAGCGAATATGGAAAGTTGTGCGTTTGCATTCTGCAGAGAGGATATTTAAGGAAGTAAAAGAGCTCGTAAGTAGATGGGGTATTGACCATATATATATCGATGATGACCTCTTCATCATAAATAAGGCCAGATTAGAACAATTTGCAGGGCTTATGGAACAAAATATGGCCTTAAGTAATAAAGTGGCATTTTTTTGCAGTGCGCGCACCGACCTATTAGATGAAACTGTATGCCAAATCTTAAGACGCATAGGAGTCAGGGCATTAAATTTTGGCTTTGAAAGTGGAAGCGATAGGGTATTAAGGTATTTAAAAGGAGATAATATTGCAGTAGAGTCCCACCGGAAAGCCATAGATTTATGTAATAAATACGGATTTAAGGTTTGGGGAAGCCTTATGTTAGGAAGCCCTACTGAGACCATTGAAGATATGAAAAAAACCAGTCAATTTATAGATTTTGCCATCACCCACGGTTGCCAAAGATTGGGGGCATTTGTAGCTACCCCCTTGCCGGGGACAGAATTTTGGGAAATAGCTAAGCAATCCGGTAAGGTAAGCGAGGATATGAATTGGGATTTAATCGATTACGGTAATTGCGATAAGCCGCTGGTCTTAGAACCCAATATTAATCCCGATGAATTCAGGAAGATTTTTGCGGAAATTACGGTTAAGTTGGACAGGCTGTTAGTTAAAGATAAAGGTTGGAAAACGATAATCTTAAGATATAGAAAAGTTATACATAAGATTCTGAATGATCCAAGACGCGCCTTCACTATGTTTAAAAATATATTCTTCAAAAAATCGAACATACCCGCACAATAACAAGGACTCAATGCGCATAAAAACTAACTTAAGACGTATATTTAATTTTGCCGTAAATCATCGTAAGGAATTTTTTACCCCGCAATTATGGGCTACTATCGGGAGGGTATTGAGAGAGCGTTTTAGTTATTTTGACCGGGTTTCGGATACGGAATTTTTATATAATCTGCAGCAAATTGAGGCCAGGCCTTGGAATCTTCATGTTGAACTTACCAATATCTGTAATGCGAATTGCATTTTTTGTGCCTATCGCTTTCAGGCCCGTAAAAAAATGCTCATGGAAGAAGTTATTTATTCTAAGGCGTTGAGTGATTACTGTTCTCTGGGAGGCGGAGAGCTGAGATTAGAGACTTGTTTAGGCGATGCATTAATTGACCCCCATTTTATAGAACGCGTCCAGGAAGCGCGCGGCCATCCAGAAATTACTAAAATTACTACGCTCACTAATGGCATAAATCTTAATCAGATAGGAATTGATCAGTTACTGGAATCAGGTATCGATGAGATTGGCATCAGTACCGGCCCTTGGGATGAGCGTCTTTATCAGTCGATATATTGTAGTAAAGATTACTCGAGAATGCGTAAGAATGTAACTGAATTACTCAAGAAAAAAGCAGAAACAGGGAGTCCGGTTGAGATTAAAATTTTATTTCGTTCTAATCTTACCATGAAAAAGACGTTAGAACTCCCTGATTATAGAACTATACGATACCTACCGCACCAGGTTGAATTTAATACTGATTTTGACACCTGGTTAGGCAATATCAAACCGGAGGATTTGTTAGAGGGAATGTATCTTCGGCCTTTAAGCAGACTGGAAAAAGAGCCCTGCTACTGGTTATACGACGGGCCAATGGTTTTTGTGGATGGAAAAGTGGGCTTATGCGGCTGTCGGGATTTTAATGCCGACAGCGAACTGATTATTGGTAATATAATGGAGGCGCCTTTATTAGATTTATGGCATTCAGAAGCTGCGCATAAACTACGCGGGCGATTTTGGAAAGGGGATTTTCCAGATATCTGTAAGAGATGCACCGCCTATGCCAACCTGGATTTCTACCGCTCTAGACGCGGTACATTAAGGGCTAATCTGGTCAATGAGTGGCTTAAGGCCAAAAGTTAAAAGATTATGCATAAGCTCCCCATATCAGTAATAGTCCTTACCTATAACGAAGAGAAAAATATAGCAGAATGCTTAAAAAGTGTTTATGACTGGGCGGATGAAATATTTATTGTAGATTCGTATTCTACGGATAGAACCCTGGAGATTGCCAGGGGCTATACAGATAAGATTTTACAGCACCCTTTTAAAAACTTTGCCCAACAGCGTAATTGGTCACAGGATAATTTACCCATAAAAAATGATTGGCTGTTTCATCTTGATGCCGATGAACGGGTTAGCCCGGAGCTAGTCAGTGAACTAAAAATATTTTTTTCCTCCTCTATAGATGTAGATGGATTTATGGCCGCAAGAAAAACTATTTTTCAGGGCAAATGGATAAGGCATGGCGGGCATTATCCGGTGTATCATTTAAGAATATTCAAGAAAGATAAAGGCAGGAGCGAGGAAAGATTATATGACCAGAATTACATAGTGAATGGCAGGGTTTTAAAACTCAAGGCAGATATAGTAAATATAATTAATCCTGACATTAAATTATGGAAAGCCAGGCATAAAGAGTGGGCATATTTAGAGGCGCAGGAGGTCTTATTTAATAAAAATAGAATAATGAATATAAAATTTACGGGAAACCCTATAGAAAGAAGGAACTGGCTGAGGTATAAAATTTATTATAAGCTGCCTTTATTTATCCGCCCCTTTATTTATTTTTTTTATCGCTATATTATTAAATTGGGTTTCCTTGATGGAAAAGAAGGGTTAATTTTTCATCTCTTGCATGGTTTTTGGTACAGGTTGCTTGTAGATAAAAGGATTTATGAATTAAGCATAAGTAGGTAGTATGTATATACTGGGAATAAATGCTTATCATCCTGATTCCTCGGCAGCGATAATACACGATGGAAAACTTATTGCCGCTGCCGAGGAGGAGCGTTTCTTGCGCATAAAACATTGGGCAGGGTTTCCCAAAGAAGCGATTAGATATTGTTTAAAAGAAGCAAATATCGGCTTAGAGGAGTTAGATTATATTGCCTTAAATAGAGACCCCAAAGCAAATTTTTATAAAAAAGTTATTTTTATCCTTCTCAATAGGCCGTCTTTATCTTTGATTAAGAGCAGGCTCTCTAACATTTTAAAAATAGAAGGGCTCAAGGATATCTTAAGCAAAGAATTCCTTGTTCCCAAAGAAAAAATAAAGGCAAAAATACACAATATCGAGCACCATCGGGCGCATTTGGCGAGCGCCTTTTTTGTTTCACCCTTTAAAAAGGCAACTGTGGTTTCTTTGGATGGTTTTGGCGATTTTACCAGTTGTATGGTCGGCAAAGGAGAAGATAATAAAATTAAAGTTTTATCTGCAGTAAATTACCCACATTCCTTGGGCCTAATTTACACTGCCTTTACCCAATTTTTAGGATTTAAAAAATTTGGCGATGAATACAAAGTAATGGGGCTGGCAGCATATGGTAAGCCTAAATACCTGCAACAAATGGAAGAGATTTTAATTTTAAAGCCAGAAGGAAAGTTTGCCTTAAATTTAGACTATTTTGCTTTTTATAAAAAAGGGCAAGGTATGCTTTGGAATAATACTGAACCAATACTTGAAGATGTTTTTTCAGATAAATTTAGCCAGAAATTTGGGCCTCCCAGAAGACATGTTGAAGAGTTATCGCCTTTACATTATGACCTGGCGGCATCTTTACAGGCAATGTATGAAAAGGCATTTTTCCATATTTTAAATTATGCTTATAAGCTAACCGGCATTTCTCATCTCTGCCTGGCAGGAGGATGTGCCTTAAATAGCCTGGCTAATGGGAAAATATTTGAATACTCTCCTTTTAAAGAAATTTATATCCAACCAGGCGCATCTGACGCCGGAGGTTCTTTGGGCGCTGGTTATTATCTTTATCATCAAATATTGGCTCACAAAAGAGAATTCCTGATGCAGCATGCTTATTGGGGGCCAGGCTTTAGCGAAGATGAAATAGGAAAAGTAATAGCAGAAAGAGAAAAAGAATTAGAGGGATGTTTTATTGAGAGGGTTGAAGATGATGATAAGTTGTGCCATAAGGCCGCAGAATTGATTGCGCAAGGAAAAATTGTGGGTTGGTTTCAGGGCAGGATGGAATGGGGGCCGCGGGCATTGGGTAACCGCAGCATTTTGGTTGACCCCAGAAGAAAAGAAATGAAAGATATTTTAAATGAGCGCATTAAAAGAAGGGAGTGGTTTAGGCCTTTTGCGCCCGCGATATTATTAGAGAAGGTAGGTGAGTATTTCCAGAGAGATTATCCAGACCCGTTTATGCTTAAAGTTTATCCCATTAAAGAAGATAAAAGAGAGCTGATTCCTGCGGTGACCCATGCGGATGGAACCGGCAGGCTTCAGACAGTAAGCAAGGAAGAAAATCCTTTATTTTGGAAATTAATTAAAGAGTTTGAAAAGATAACCGGAGTGCCGGTATTACTGAATACTTCCTTTAATGAGAATGAGCCGATAGTATGTGCGCCTAAGGAGGCATTGGATTGTTTCTTGCGCACAAAGCTGGATATATTGGTGATGGGGAATTATCTGATAGGAAAATAATTTGGGAGGAAGAATATGCCATGGAAGGATAAGAAGGTTTTGGTTACAGGAGGGGCGTCGTTCATTGGGTCACACCTTGTAGATAAATTAGTGGAAAAGGGCGTGCGGGTGAGAGTGGCAGATAATTTAAGCAGCGGTAGAATTGAGAATATCAAGGCACATATTAATAACAGGCGGATTGAATTCTATAAAGGAGACCTTAGGGATTCATCTTTTACCCAAAAAGTAATGAAAGGGCAGGATATGGTTTTTCATCTTGCTGCTGACCATGGAGGAAGGGGTTATGTAGATTTGCATCAGGCAGGCCCGGCAACAAATCTTATGTTGGATGGCACTGTCTTTTGGCATGCCCTAAAAGCAAAAGTCAGGAAAGTAATTTATGCCTCTTCAGGATGCGTATATCCCAATTATCTTCAAAATAACCCGGCTAAAAAGATATATCTTAGCGAAGATATGGTAAAGCCGCCATATGATGCAGATAATATGTATGGCTGGGCAAAGTTAATGGCGGAGTTAGCGTTAAAGGCCTATTATAAAGAATGCGGCCTTAAATCTTGCTCTTTGCGGTATTTTACGGTTTATGGGCCGAGGGGTTTAGAAAATCACGCCGTAATTGCCATGATTGCCCGCGCCTTTATTAAAGAAAATCCCTTTGAAGCCTGGGGAACAGGCAGGCAGATTCGTAACTGGACTTATATCGATGATATAATCTCCGGGACAATTCTGGCAGCAGAGAAAGTAGATGATGCTGCAGCCATAAATTTAGGAACAATGGAAAGGGTGCGCGTGATTGATGCGGTAAAAGAGGCGCTGCATTATACCGGGCATAAGGCAAGGATTGTATTTCGCCCGGATATGCCTACCGGCCCATATAACCGCGTAGCGGATAATTCCTTAGCCAAGAGAATTCTGGGTTGGCAGCCAAAGGTAAATTTTGTGCAAGGCTTACATAAAACTATCGATTGGTACTTTACCCATAAAGACCCGAAAAAAGTTAAGGCCTATCTATATAGAATGCTTACGGAGAAATAGAGGCATGTCTCTGAGGGTTGTTTTTCTAAATCGTTCCTTTTATCCGGATATTACGGCAACCGGACAGCTGCTTACCGAACTTTGCGAGGACTTGGTTAAAGATTATAATTGTCAGGTCACGGTAATTGCAGGCAGGCCATTAATATTAATTAGTAAAGATAATGATCAAGCCAGAAATTTCGGAACGGGAATAATTCAAAAAGAAAATCTTAAAGGAATAGAGATCTTAAGAGTCAAGAACACAACTTTTTCTCCCAAATCATTTCTGGGAAGGATTTCTAATTACCTAACTTATTTCTCGCTTAGCCTTATCGCCTCTTTTAAATTAAAAAAGCCGGATTTGGTCGTTACCTTGACCGATCCGCCCATTATCGGCCTGGTAGGGCTATTTATCTCTCGTCGATTTAATATACCACTCATTATCTCGGTAAGGGATATATTTCCTGAGGCAGCCAGAGGATTAGAGGGTTCGCAGAATAGAGCCGTTATCGTTCTCTTAGATTACATCTATCGTTTTTGCTTGAAGAATGCCTTTCGCATAGTCGCCTTAGGTAAGATAATGCGTAGACGGATAATAGAAGAAAAAGGCATCAGCGAAAATAAGATTTCAATAATCCCTGATTGGGCAGATTGTAAAAATATTTTACCTATTCTTAAGAGGAATCCATTTTCTTTAACTCATAACCTTGCGGATTATTTTGTGGTGATGTATGCGGGCAATATTGGCGCATCCAGTGGCCTGGAGACCTTAATTGACTCTGCGCAGTTATTAAAAGCTCACAAAGATGTGCTATTCGCATTGGTAGGTGAAGGGATAAAAAAAGAGAAACTTATTCAACGCGCAAAAGGTTATAAGTTGGAAAACGTAAAATTCTTTCCCTATCAACCCAAAGAAAAGTTATCCGATTTATTTTCTAGCGCCGATATCTTTATTATACCCCTTAAAAAAGGTTTAGCCGGTTATAGCCTTCCCAGTAAAATTTATACGATTCTGGCCAGTGCCAGGCCTTATATTGCCTGTATGGAGGAAGGAGGAGAGGTGGGTCAGATTACCCAAGAATTTAATTGCGGTTTAATGGCTAAACCCGAAGACCCCTTAGATTTGAGCGAAAAGATACTCTTTCTTTATAAGGACAAAGAATTAAGGGCGAGGCTGGGAGAGAACGCTCGTTATGCGGCAGGTTTTTTTGACCGAAGCGAGGGCGTAAAAAAATATTATGCACTTTTTAAAGAGGTTGTCCCATGATAAAGAGGGCCTTTGATATTTTTTTATCTTCCCTGGGTTTATTCTTTTCATTTCCTCTATGGCTTTTATTTTCATTTGCTATCCGGCTTGAGGATAGAGGGCCAATCTTTTATTCGCAGGATAGGGTGGGTAAGGATGGCAGGATATTTAAGGCCATTAAGTTCCGTTCGATGATACCTGATGCCGAGAAAGGCATTGGCCCTGTTCAGGCAGAGGAAAGCGATTCCAGGGTAACAAAGATAGGAAAGATATTGAGGGTCACTGCTATGGATGAGTTGCCGCAGCTAGTAAATATTTTTAAAGGAGACATGTCTTTTGTTGGGCCGCGGGCTTTAAGGCCCAAAGAGAAAGAAGTTCAAGATAATGTTAGCAAAAGTATCTTTGATTTTCCGGAATTTTCCTTAAGGTCTAAGGTAAGGCCGGGGCTGACAGGGATAGCCCAGGTTTTTGGCATGCGCAATTTAACCCGCCAGGGAAAATTTAAATATGATTTATGGTATATAGAAAACCAGGGCTTCTTCCTCGACCTTTATCTGATACTTTTATCTTTTTTAGTTACGCTAAAAGCAAAATGGGAAACCGGCGAAGATAAATTTAATCGAAAGAACTTTACTTTTTAATCCCATAAAGTATAATCTACTCGAGGGTGATTATATGCCGACAAAAGATGATATACTTATTGGCCAGATGTTAATTGACGAAGGAGTGATTATTTCTAAGCAGTTAGAAATAGGATTGCGCGAACAGAAAAAAAGCAATGATTTTATCTGCACCACCTTAGTTAAATTAGGTTTTGCCTCTGAAGAGAAAATATTCCATGTCCTTTCCCGTCAGCTAAATGTCCCTTATATAAAACTAAAGGATAGGGATATAGAGCCATTAATTATCCAGAGGGTTCCGGCGAAATTTGCCAGCCACTATAAAATCATGCCCATAGAATTTAAGGATAATCTTTTAACCATTGCTATGGCCGACCCTTTAGATATCCGCGTCTTGGATGATTTAAGGCTACTTTTGGGCTTGGAGGTAAGGGGCGTATTGGCAAGTGAATTAGAAATTCAAGAGGCAATCCGCAAATATTACGGGGTAGGCGCAGAGACATTGGAAAAGATAGTTGCCCAAAAACCGCCTTCGGAAGAATTAAGAATGATAACAGAGAAAGTAGAAGACTTAGAGGCCTTAGCGGAAGACGCCTCCATTATAAAATTTGTGAATCAGATATTATCAGAGGCAATTAAAGAAAGGGCAACTGATATCCATGTTGAGCCTTTCCAAGATGAATTACGCACCCGTTTTAGAATTGACGGTGTGCTTTACGAAATAAACATACCAGCGACCATAAAATATTTTCACCCGGCTATTGTCTCGCGGATAAAGATTATGGCGGGTTTAAATATCGCGGAGCGCCGCCTCCCCCAAGATGGCAGGATAAAGATAAAGATAAACGAGGAAGAATTAGATTTACGCGTCTCTATAATACCTACGATATTTGGAGAGTCGGTACAGATAAGGATATTAAGCTCAAAATTCTTTTTAGAATTAGAAAAATTGGGCCTTCTTCCGGAAGACTTAAAGCTCATCACAGAAGTAATAAAGAAGCCGCACGGTATTATTTTTGTCAGCGGCCCGACGGGTTCGGGGAAGTCTACGACTTTATACGCGGCTCTGGCGCGTATAAATTATAATGCCATAAAGATTATTACTATCGAAGACCCGGTGGAATATCAATTAAGAGGAATAAATCAGATTCAGATAATACCACAAATAGGGTTTAATTTTGCTACGGCATTAAGGCATATGTTAAGGCATGACCCCGATGTAATGATGGTAGGAGAGGTAAGGGATTATGAGACCGCGGAGATTGCCATAAGAGCGGCGTTAACCGGGCATCTTATTTTTTCTACCTTACATACAAATGACGCCGCAGGTGCGGTAACACGGCTGTTGGATATGGGCGTTGAACCGTTTCTGGTATCATCCTCTTTAGAATGCCTTATTGCCCAGAGACTAGTGAGGCTCATTTGTCCTAGTTGTAAGGTACCATTAATATCTGAAAAGAAAAAGGAAATCTTCCAACAGATAAAGGATATAAAACTTGACCCTGCTAAAATAGAGCTCTATGAAGGTAAAGGCTGCGAAGAGTGCCGATTTACTGGATATCGCGGCCGGACCGGCATATATGAGATTTTAACTATAACCGAACCCATCAGAGAATCGATTCTGGCTCGCGCATCCAGCCAGCAGATAAAACAGAAGGCTGTCTTAGAGGGTATGCGCACGCTGCGCCAGGATGGCTTACAGAAGGTCATTAAAGGCCTGACGACTTTTACCGAGGTTATCCGCGTCACCCAGCAGGAAGAACTACCTTAAGGACTAATTACACGGATAGACACGGATAAAAAAACGGATACACACGGATATGGGTAAATTAGAATACGAGGACTTAACTTACAAGATAAGAGGAGCGATTTTTGAAGTATACAATGTTCTTGGGCCGGGCTTTAAAGAAAATGTATATCATAATTCTCTACGAGAAGAGTTCGATAAAATAAAACTTAAATATACTGAGAAAAAAAGAATCAAAATTATTTACAAAGACAAAGACGTTGGTATTTATGAACCTGATTTTATCATTGATAATAAAATTATTATTGAGATAAAAGCTGTGGATATCATGCCGAAAGTTTTTGAAAAACAGTTATACGGTTATTTAAAAGCGACAAAATACAAGATTGGAATCTTGGTTAACTTTGGTGCCGATAGTTTAGATATAAGGCGCCGTATTTTTGGATAATCCGTGTTAATCCGTAAGAAATCCGTGTGAATCCGTGTTATTAAAATAATGCCACGTTATACCTATACCGCAAAATCCCAACCTTACGAAACCATTCAAGGAGAAATCGAAGCAGAGTCAGAACAGGATGCGATAACCAAACTCACCCAAATGGGATATTTCCCCCTTTATGTTAAAGCTAAAGGCCTCTATTTAGGCAAAGAGAATATTTTTCGCTTTCGCAAGATTTCCCAAAAAGACGTGGTTTTATTTACCCGTCAATTATCCACGCTAATTGCGTCAGGAGTCAACATTATCAACGCCCTTGGTATCATCTCTAACCAGTCTCATAATAAGTATTTAAAAGCAATATTGGACGAGGTTATCCGCCGCATAAAAGACGGTAAATCTTTATCCGAGAGCCTGGCTGCTTTTCCTTATTTATTTTCTAATTTATATTCCTCAATGATTCTTACCGGAGAGACGAGTGGTAATTTAAGCGAGACCTTAAAGCGATTAGCGGATTTCTTGGAAAAGGAAGAGGAATTTAAAAATTCTTT
>Ga0315286_10001353_pt1 | contig 22175 bp, 12 predicted proteins | sample YL17G10_0_MG_FD_205038 | JGI IMG/M metagenome (GOLD analysis project Ga0315286, IMG submission 205038) | Sediment microbial communities from Yellowstone Lake, YNP, Wyoming, USA - YL17G10_0 | ecosystem: Environmental > Aquatic > Freshwater > Lake > Sediment | place: USA: Wyoming | collected...
AGCATTGCGCCGAGGTGGAGCACAACCACATCGCAATCCCAAAGTCCCTTGTGCAGTTCGGGATGATACCGGGAGTCACCAAGAATCCCGACCACCAACTTTTTTCGGTGCTCCCGATCGGACTTCGGAATAGTAATCTTGAATCCGATCGAGTCCTGTCTGGTGAAGTCCTCATGGCAAGCACGGATCGCCTCGATGTACGCTAGTGGCTTCAGTGTGGCGGGGTTGCCGCTGAGTTCGAACGACAGGCGGTCTTTCATGCCAGGTATCGGTGACGCGAGGATAGCCAGCTTGGACTGCGAAGCGGCGTTTCCAGGCGCCGAGGCCCACGAGAGCATGACGACTTCCGGGATGAACTCGATTTCCGCTTGGAGAAAGTTTTGATAGCGCTCCAGTACCCCGGCGCTCATCGCAAAACGGATTGTGTTCTTCGGATTTGACAACACTCGCTTCTTCGATTCGCGCACTAGGGTGAGGAGGTTTGTGATGCTGTCGGTGTGGTCGGGATGGGCGTGCGTGACGGCCACCAAGTCAACGTCGGCGATGGTCAACCCTTCGTTGAAGAGGTTCTCGAGGAAGTTGTAGCCTGGATCGATCGCAATCCCGAGGTAGTAGGTCTCGTTCCAAACACGCAGGAGATAGCCGCCGCCGACCGTGTCGGCTGCGAGCGAGCCGAGATTGGGGGAAAAGGAGTTCCATCGCCGCAGCGATATGAACTCGATGTTCGGCGTTCTCCTTCCCTTTCTCTCTCTCTCTCCATTTCTATCGCTCACCATTTCTGCGGTGCGCTCGCTCAGGTACCGATTGAACTCCGCAGCACGACGCGCCATCGTGGCGAGAACGTAGTCGAGCTCAGCCAGGGGCTGGTCATCTCTGTGAGCCGCACCTGTCGCCTCTTTGAGACGGAGGCTGTCGACCGGACATCCGAGATCGGGGCACCCGGAGATTCGTCCACTCTTGGGATTGGCCTGGCACGTCACCGACGGCTCGTAGATCAACTGCTCCAGCTCTACTGCGGGCACCACACGGGAGAAGTCGTTCCAAGCGACCTTGACGCGCCCCATCAAGGTCGCCAGCCATTCACGCAGGTCTCCATCTAGGGGCATGTCGTCGTCGAGCTCCTCCACTTCTCTGAGCACCCGGCAGGTATCCCGTATGCTTCTCCACGCCAGCCTCAACGTCGCAGGGTCCCTGAATACCTGATGCACTGTCGATGTTGGGTCCGGGTGGAGCCAGCTTCCCTGCTCCTCCGCGCACTCACCCAGACACGATCGAGCAGCGAGCAGCGCTCCTTGCAGAAGGCGGATCTCCTTCTGCTTTCTTCCTTGCAGAAGGCGGATCTCCTTCTGCTTTCTTCCTTGCAGAAGGCGGATCTCCTTCTGCTTTCTATCCGTAGTCAGCGAAGCCTCTAGCTGGCGGAACGCGCGGCCCCGCTCTTCGGTGATGGCCCGGAGGTCCTCCATCGTCCCCTTCAGCGAACTGAGCAGCTCTCGCGGTTCGGCGGCATGCCATGCAAGTCTCCAGCAGACAGTCCGCACGAACCCCTTGTCGTTCAAGTGCGGTGGCGTGGTCATCCAAGCATCATGGAGCGCCTTGCTAGTAGCCTCCTGGAACAGTGACTCTAGGCGGGGCCTGCTGTGGTCGGACAGCTTCCCCGGATCCTCAGCTCGGCTCTTGGCCAGCTTGAGCACAAAGTAGCGTTTCCAGTAGGAATTGCCTTCCCGTTCAGCCAGCACCCTTCCCTTCGTCCAGTACCAACGCGCCTCCACATGGCGCAACAGATGCGTCAGGGCGTCTGCCATAGAAGCGAGTGCGGAGAATCCGACCAAACGGAGCATCATACGGTCTTGCTTCTTCTCATAGAGGTCATCAGCGAGACTCTCGAGAACCTTGACCGCAACATCGTGTTGACCGAGATGGTTGAGGCAACGCGCCCTGTTATGTTCGGCAATGCGCCGAAAGACCTCGTCAACGCGCGTCAGTAGAGGAAAGGCGTTCACCAAGCCGATTGTTGACTCATCAGGTGCGGCCGCGCAAAGCTCAGTGTGCCAGAGGGCGCGAAGGACGCTACTCTGCTCAGTCGTCTGGGGCCGGCGCAGCGCTGCAGCACATTCGAGGAAGACCTCATTCAGAATGTTCCGCCTTTGGCTCTTTGCATCCTTCACCTTCTGGAACTTACTCCACTGTTGTTGTGGCCTTGCCACATCGATGGCTAGGTCGCAGCAGGTCCGGTTGAATCGCAGGATCGCCCAAACGCGAAGCCGCTTGAGGGCGAGGAACCTCCTCACACCTTCAGCCGTGTCATCTCCGCTAGGAGGTCGTGCGTCGTTCCCGGAGGGGAGCCACTCCTGGAATTGGGACAAGGCCTCCTTGGGTAGCCTCAGTCTGCTCCCGAACGCCCGACGCCCATCGGGCTCCTCCTCGTCTTGCCAGATGTCGAGAAGAGCGCTGTAAGCCACCCAATGGTCGGGTACTTGGCCCGGATCGAAGACTCTCATGGGTCCATTCCTCGTCTGCCTCGGAGGCTGGGTAGTTTCGGCAAGCGTTGTTACGAAGGAAACGATCGCATCGAGCGCTTGCGCTGCATTATCGGCGACAACTGCTCGATCCTGAAACGCCGTGCCAATTCGGTCGAGGTCTTCACGGACCCAGGATTGAGCATTCCACAGATTGTGTACAAGCAACCGCAGGATTAGCGGAAGATTCAGTGGGGACCACGGCCGCCGGGTGACGATTGGTGGGCGGCCAATACGGCCCAGTCGAAGCCAGGCGAGGCCGCGGCGCACCCATCGGAATGCGTGGTCACGTGGGGGGAGCAGGTAAACCACCAAACCCCAATTTTCCGGGGGTTCCTCAAGGCCGTGAACGGCCTCCACCACCACTACCCGGTTGGGATCTTCGGCCGGCTCCGATTCGCGGTCGTCGCGATCGACGCAGAGCACTCGGGGGCCGAGCGCTTCAGCGGCACGCTGTCTCAGCGTGCTCTTGCCAACACACCCAACTCCCGTGATCAGGATCCGTCTAGGGCGCCCGGGAATCCAGCTATCAACTCCTCTCGCTCCAAAAACAGATCGCTCAAGCATTGTCTCAGCACTGGACGTTATTGGCTGCACCGCTGAGGAAGAGTCTAGCACTTCAGGGCGCGAGAACATGTGAGCAAGAGGCGTTTGGTTGCGTGGCCTTGGCTCAACTGCGAGGACTGCCCTCGCTACGCCACACCGTTGCGCTCCCTGACCAGTCACCAGGGACGTAGCAGGGCATTTTGACGCTACTTCTTTAAAGCCACCAAGAGATCCGTCGTCCTCCGTCGCGACGGCAGCTCGTACGGGACTGAGCTCGGGTTCTACGTCAAGACCGACGTGGAGGAGAAGCTGCGGGAGGCGATGCACCGCGCTCTCTCCCAGCGGTCGGCATTGCTCGAAAACGTCATGATCGACGCCCGCGGTCGGATCGACTTCCTGGACAAGCGCCTGGGCGAGAACGTGCGCGGGGTGCTGGACCGCCGCGAGCTCAAGGTGAGCCGCGGCGGGAAGCTGGTCTCCATATGCGCCGACTCGATTAACCTGCCGTGGCTGGAGGAGCTGGACGGGGTGATGTTCGCCTTCATCACCCGCTGCGGCACGATCATGCCGTTCGCCCAGCGCCTGACCCCCGAGCAGGGTGTGATAGCCTACCTCTGGGGGGAGTCCACCCACTCGTTCGCCACTGCGCCGGCGAAGGCCGGCGAGAGCGTTCGCCCCCTCGGCAGACGCGATCCCGTCTCTGGCGCGCAGTCCTCTCACATCAACCCTGTCTCAACCGAAGGAGCACAACCGCCTTGCACATCGTCGAGCTGACACCCGTCCGCAACCGTCGCGACCTTCGCGAGCGCTACTCGGAACCCCCGCTGGTGGAGTTGCCGCACGGCCTGCCTCAGGTTCACCCGACTGAAGAACGGAATCCACAGCGGGTGAGGTGATTGACTGACGATGGCGTAAACGATCTCGTACTGGTCCGCCGCAAGGCGACCCTCGACAGGCAGGCGGTGGCTGTCAGGAAGCTGTTCGTTAACCTTCTCACGGAAACCAGGCTCGTGCAGGAGTGATGCGGCAACCACGCCCTGAGCGAAAAGATGGGACAGGACGCTCGACCCGCCATAGCGCTTGACGTGTATGAGCTGTTTGGACGAGGAGTAGAGATCGCAAAATTCGATCCGGTCGCTGCCTTGGTAGCTGATGAGCTTCCTGTCGACCAGGGCAAGGCCCGGTACCTCGTTCGCGACGCGTCGGTTGTAGTCGGCCTCGCTCTCCGAGTTCTCCCGGAAGCGGGGGAGGTCAAGCGACGCCATCGGCAGCGCCCTAAAGTAGTCATCGACTTGCGCGACGAAGTCCGCGTCGATTTGGTACCATCGGCCGTTTGAGAGAAGGTAGTTGCGGCCGTCAATGACGAGCTCGGCGTTGAGGCACCGGTACAGCAGCCAGTTCTGCACCTGCCCACCCTCCGGGTCCATCGCCCGCACGTGTCGCGACTTCAGCCACTCGATGCTGATGTCCTCCGCGCGTGTTTGATCCAACAGCTCAGGAAGGCGTAGATCGAAGGCAGGTTCCTCCTGCTCCGGGAGATAGTTGAACCCCTCGATCCGGTCCCATTCGATAATCTCGGGCACAGCCAGGTAGCAGCTGGCCAAGTTCCCGGTTCTCAGCTTCTCGATGAGCGCCGCGTTGAGCTGCTCCTTGCGGTCGCGGTCGCGTTCCTCCCTCACGCGGTCCACCCACGGGAACTTCACCGAGTAAGCGTCGCTCTCTGAGTGGCTGAGATAGCGCTCCAGAAAGCCCGCGAGGTTCGAAAGGTTGATGTTCCCACTGACGATGAGGGCATCGCGACCTGCAAGACGACACCCGTCGGCCGGGTTGGCGGGTCCGCCGACGACAGCGCGAAGTACGTCCTGTTCGCCATCGAGTACGAACGCCGCCATAGGCGACTCCGTCAGCGCCTGCTCCCTGGTCTGGCTTGCGATCGCGTCGAAGGTCTTTTTGTCGATGCTCCTGATCTTCTCGGCGCTGACGGCGTTGAGCGTGACCTTCAAGCCGAAGTTCTCCTCAGTGCTACCTAGCCTGAGGAGGTAGCGCCCATGACCGAATGAGATTGCGAAAGCGCGACCGCTGCATGGTACCAGGAGAAGCGCCGAACTCGACGCATTGAATAGACCACTCAGCGCCTCGATCGAGGGGAAGAAGCTGACCCAGCGCGGGACATTCGACGCCGGTGCCTTGATGTAGACCTGCGACGCACCGGCGCCAGCAACCGCAACCTCGACCGTGTCCGCGACCTTGTCAAGGTCGATCGCCTCTTCGCCGAGTCCCTCCCGCAGAAGGTAGATCGTCAGCTGGCGCTTCTTCTCGGCCTTCTTCGGCATGGTGCCATCCTTCCACCGGGGGTTGCTGTCATGGGTTGCTCAATCGTCTCGGCCCAGGTCCGCCCGGAGGTCGGGAGCGACATTAACGTCTTGACACCCCTCGGGTGCGATTCGTCAGTCTGCAGCGTGGCAACCTGCACTGGGCGAACGAGTACCGGGCTCGCGCCCCGCCCCTTGCCAACCGGCGGGAGGGCCTGACGGTACGTCACGGCTCACTCCCTACCGGCGAGCAGTTGTCCAACGTGTTACCGGGCATGGGCACGATGCCCCGCCCGTTCCTGGCGGTCATCGGCACGCAGCAGCGCGTCGCGCTGGTTCGCGCCGGCGGATTTCAGCACGGCTTGGGTTGCGAGGCTCTCCACCGTTACAGGTCCACCCTGAATAGCCTGACCGAATGCCCCCGCCCAAGCATCACCCATTTGGGTGATGACCGCCCGCCGATGCGGACCAGCCCGCGATGAAACGTATAGGTGCCAATAAGTGGCGCGCCGCTCAGGAGGCTCAGCGGCTGCACGTCTCCTGACACGGTTACAACGCATTCAAATGCACGAAAGCTCCAGCTTGAGCTGCTCCTAGCAGCAGTCGCCTGTGTGCGTGTGCTCCCCCAAAGCCGCCTCACGGGCCAGAAGCCCTGTGTTCGGCATGCGGCGACAGACCAAGAGCGCCGGGCTATCAAGCTCGTCGGGCGATCGATGGTCCGGCCACGTCATGGCCACTAGGACGGCGACGTGTGAAACCGGGAAATCCCAAAGTGCTACTTCCCACAGGTCAAACTAACGTTGGCCGACACAAGCACCGCGGAGTCGACAAGCTCGAGAGACTCGCCGGTCTTCGCGTTGTGCGTCATGCAAAGAGGAACAATGTACCAGCTCTCGTCAGTAGAGTTGTCTTTCTGGACATGCGCCCCGACTTCGGGCTTTCCCACGCATTTTTTCTCGTAGCAGTACTGCGAGATCGCCGTTTTGCTGAAATTCTTCCAGTGTTGGAGCCAGCTCCCACATCTACAGGTCCTCGCGCTCGTGCCGTTGATGTTCTTCACTTTCATGGTCGTCCTCCGATCCCAGTTCGTCCGCCGCTCACTTTCATTGCTCCGCCGGCTTGCATGCCCAGAATATGTCTCCGTCTTCGATTGCGCTCGGCCTGGCGTGGCGTTCGGCCACGAGCTCCCAAGCGAGGCCACCGCAGTCGAACCGCGAGCCGATCTCCGCCGGCCGCTCGATGCGGACGCAGAGCAAGGGTGGGATCTCCGGTCACCGTGCGGCGTGGCAGCACGCAGGCGGCCAAGCAGTCCCTCGCCCCCGTAGACGAGGTTCTGCTCGGCATGCTAGGCGTTGCCGCCTCCCCCGCTGACTGGCGGGCTCGTGAGAAGCTTCCCGAAGTTCGTGAACATGAGATGACCGGGGAAGGCGCGCTCGAGCTCCGCGCGGTTGACGTCGAGGAGGTTGCCCTCGGGGACGATGAGGCGTTCCGGCTCGCCTTCGATCGCGGCGCGCAGGTCGGTCAGGTTGTGCTTGAGGTCGGCGGAAAGCTCGAGCACCGGCGTGGGGAAGTCGCTGCCAAACAGGAGCGCGTCCTCGGGCAGCGCCGCGAGGTCCTTGAAGTAGGGCTTGCGGAACGGCGTGCAGCAGGCGGAGACGTCGGCGAAGTAGCGCCGCCGATCCCCTTCCCGCTCTCCGCGGCGCGCGAGGTAGCCGCGCACGATGTCGAGGTCGGAGTGCTCGAGCACACCCGCGAGGCGACCGGAGGCGAAATACGGCAAGCCGGCGTGGGCGAAGATGATGATGGCACCCTCGGTCGCGGCGGCGCGCAGGTTGGCCTCGATCTCGCGCACGCGGGGGCGTACCCACGCGCGGCGCCCCCGTAGGCGGTTCCTCAGCGTGTCCCACACCGACCAGGACTGGAAGTCCAGGCTCGACAGGGCCGGGTCAGCAGGCGGGATCGCATACTCGCCGCCGACGTGGAGGAGCAGCGGCAGGGGGCCGCCGCCGGGCCCGAGGTGTGCCAGCTCGCGCAGGCGCGCACCCACGGCCGGCTCGGCAAGGTCGATGGCCTGCGCCGAGGGCAGCCATTTGAGCAGCACCGCGCCCTTGTCGATCCAGCGGCGGACCTCGTCGGCAAAATCGCGCCTGTAGGGGTGGACTGAGGCCCCGGGCAGCACGCGCTTCGGCAGCTCACCGCGCAGCCAGCAGGGGTAGGCGTTGTCCACCCACATGTGGCAGCGGTCCTCGCGCCGCGTGCCGTCCGGGTCGTAGACGGGGTCGAGGGCGAGGCAGACGACGCGGTCGAGGTGGCAGCCTTCGAGCGCGGCGAGCGTCGCCTCGTGTAGGACCGTGTCGGTGATCGGCCGGCCGCGCAGGCGCGCGTACGCGAGGAAGACCTTGAACACCGGCTGCGCCATGAAGTAGTCGGAGAACGCCCCCATCCCGAAGGTGTCACCCCGCAGCCCGACGTGGACGTGGGCGTCGATGACGCTGCCAGGCCTGGGTTGGGCTCTGTTGTTGTTGGTGGTTCCACTGACGGCGCCGGATTCGCTCATTGCACACCCGCGCCGAGATGCATCACTTCCGGTGCCTGCCCGCGTAGCACGCTCCGGTGGACCAGCAGCGTGCAGATCAGCCCGGTCCTGTCTCGGATCTCGTGGGTCTTCACGGTGTCGGTTTCCCTCACTGAATGCTGACAGCGCGGCCCCTGGCGAACATCACCCGTTTGGGTGATGAATCCCCTATCGCACGACCCTAGGTTTGAGTCAACGAAAGGCTAGTGGTCCATGTCGGCCCGGGCTTCCGCGGTTGTGTCAACACTGGTCGCGTCGGATGAGGTGCCGCGTTTCCACGCGGCCCGACCCAGTGCGACCCGGCAGGGTGCAGCCCCAGACAAAGCCGCAACTGCTGAAGAAGCTCAACATCGTCGAGCTGACTGCCCCAAGAGACCGAAGGAAATGTTGTCGCTTCCCAACGAGAGCAGTCGCATCCGCCAAGTCTCGTCTCATCCACGCGCCGATGGCGCAAGCAAAGGAGTAGAGAGGAAGTAGGGCCAATCCGCAGGTCGTCGTGATGCGGGCGCACGGGCTGTACGAGCTGTACGAAAGGAGAGGACCATGAGTCCGACGAACCCAGTGGCGGTCGTCATCTCGGATATCCACATCGGCGATGACGCGGGCATCGTAAGGCGCCAGGCCGCGAAGGGCTACTCAAGCACGGGGACGCAAGACCTGTTCATCAGGGATACCTTCCTGGAGTTTCAGGAGGAGGTTAAAGCAATCGCTGCGCGCATGCCCGACAAGAAGATCCCCTACCTGATCCTGAACGGCGATGGTTGGGACGTCGCCATCAAGAACCTGGATGAGGTGGCCGACCTTTCACAGTTGTTCTTCGCTGCGCTCCAACTTGACGAGTACTTTCGCCAGATCCTGTTCCTGCCAGGCAACCATGATCACCACCTCTGGGTAATGCTGCAAACACAAACATGCGTGGTCAGGCCGCTGGAGAAAGCGACTGGGTCTGCGGCCGGGCTTTCCGCTATCGCGAAACTGGTCGACACGAAGGTCCAAGGTTTCCCGCATGAGCAGTCCGGCGTTCTCGATCTCGCGACGGGCAAGCTCACGATTCCCGGTGTCAAGCCACCGTACGATGGGCACGTGTTCCTGAGCGGCCTGACCGGTGAGAAGCACATTCCGATCAACGTTGTGTACCCCAATCTATACCTGGTACCGGCGGGAGGAGGCAGCGCCTCGTCCATTCTGGTCACCCACGGCCACTTCTTCGAGGTCGCCTGGCGACTGCTCACCGAAGTCCTTGCGCAACTGCTCGTGCGCGAGCACGTCCGCACCGATCTGGTGAACCTGGAGATGCTGAACTCGCCGCTCACTGAATTCTTCAACTTCTCGCTGGCGCAGGTGGGACCGGTGAGCACGCTCGTGAACCGCGTCTACAACCAGGTCCGCACCGGACAAAGGCCTCCCGAGCTGGATATTGCCCTCGATTCCGTTGCCGCGTACGCCGATCGGGCGATCGAGTTCCACGGGGACAACATCTGGAGCGGCTTCGTGGCCATGCTCAAGGAAGCTGGGAGCGACGCGGCGATCAAGGCGGTGAAATCGCTGGTCGAGAGCCTCCTGTTGTCCGCATTGCGCGACGCCAAGCGCGGGAGTCTCGCAGTCTCCGGCGCGCGCCACGATGCGCAGTTCCTCGATCGGCCGGGGACGCTCGACTTCATTGACCTGTACATCACGATGTCGCGGCGCAAGCAGCCCAACCTGGAGTTCGCCACGATTGTCTTCGGCCACACCCACGAGGCGTTCCCGCGTCGCACACGGCAGCTTCGGGAATCAGGCGAGGTGGCTTTCTGGAACACCGGCGGGCTCGTCGGGGCCGACAGCCAGTGCGACTTCATGCCACTCGCCATCGACGGTACAGGCAGAGTTTCCCCTCTCCCTTTAAGCACCCAGCCGGGATAAACTCCTGTACCTAGCCGCCGCTCCCGGCGTAATCGCGCTGATCCATCTCCTGACAAGTGAAATGCCTAGGCTCTTGCAACCCACGAGGCCGGCCCATGACTACGACGCACGGGTGAGAACCGATTCAAGCGGCGGGATCTGGGATTGGAGAACAAAGAGAGATACCAGCATACTGCCAAACGTGAACGTGCCGATCTCTTTCCCTGATGGATGGGTAGTCCTTCACTTCACTGAAAGGGTTCAGGGACATTTGCGACCTCCAAGGATGGTCTTCCTCGTCGTAGCCCGGAACAGGAAAGACGCCGACCCGAGGAAGCGCCAGTAGGCAGAGCATTCGTTCCCTTCGACCGCCTCCAGCGACCACTCCGAGCCGGACCTGGTGGAGCGCCCCAGTGCACACCACCAAGCACTGCCATAGTGCGCACCGTGCTCTGGTCGCTGCCGCGCGAGCGGGTGAAGAGCACGCTGCGTCCGGAGAAGCTGTTCATGCTAGGTGTCCGCCGCTCCCGCACCTGGCGCCAGGCTGGCGAGCAGGGCACCGAAGTTGGTGAACATCGGATGGGTGGGGAAGGCGCGCTCGGGCTCGGCGCGGTTGACGTCGAGGAGGTTGCCCTCGGGGACGATGGGGCGCTCCGACTCGCCCTCGATTGCGGCGCGCGGGACGGGATCGCCCTTGGCCGCGGTGGGACCTAGCCTCGTGCGCATGCCGCCGACTGTGCCCGGCGCGTCGTGGAAGGTCGAGCCGTGGTTCCTCACCGTTGGAGCGGGACAACGCCTTCGAGCTACCCTAGGGGCGCAGCCGACGAAGCACCCTGCCTTGTGGCGACACCTGGAACACTGCCTGGGCCGCGGCGTCAGCGACCCAAATGTGCCCCTGGGCGTCGACGGCCACCGCACTCGGCTCACGAAAGTCCTCCGGCGCAAAAACGGGACCAGCATGGCCGCTCCTGAGATCGTATGCCATCAACCGGCCCCGGCCTCCATCTGCCGCGTAGAGATGTTGGTCTGGGGAGACGGCGAGTCCTCGCGGATATCCAGCGTCCGTGAGAAGCACAAGCAGGGTGCGAGTCTTAGCGTCGACTTCGTAGACCTCGTGCCTTTCTGCGTCACCCACGAATATTCTTCCATGCGATGTTGCGATGCAGCTCGGAGCTCGGAAGCGTCCACCAGTGGCTATTGGTACCTCCGTGGGATCCAGTCTGGGATCCGGCCCGGGCGTGAGCGGCAACGCGTAGACCCCCAGGCGGACAGGGTCGGTAGCCACGAGGCGCTGTCCGTCGGCATCAAACGCGATCCCGAGGTATCCACGGTCAACTCGTGTGGAGCGTTCGGCAGGCCCAACGCGCGCCAGCTGCTCGGTCGCACTGAGTCGAGTAAGGGCTATGGTTGTGATCGGCACCCCGGGAAAACCTGAAGACCCCCCTGAGGTCGCCCTTCTTCGCCAGTAGATGCTGGCAAGCCACGGCGTGCCGTCGCGCACAACCAGGCAATGGTCCGACGCGGTGCCACGCTGATCAAGCTCCGCCGCCAAGCTTAGTCGCGGCGCAGCGTCGCTCAGGTCTGCCGTCCAGACTTGATCGGGGGAGGAAGAGACCGCATAAAGTCGATTCCCACCTGGGTCATAGCCCAAACTGATCGGCCGGAAGGCCGGTTCCCCTGCGTACGCGATGGAGGAGGCTGCAATGAGCGCCAGGGCAGGCAAGACCGAGGCACTACGGCCGATCTGGCTGTGCGGAGGTGCCGGGGGCGCGGGTGGGATGGTGCCTTGCTGTTGCCCTGCACCCGACCTTGCCACAATCTTGTCCCACCAGGCAACTGGAGCCATCCCCACGAGGAGGCCAATTACAAACGCTGGTAGTGTCTGCGTCGGGTCGAAGTGGACGTCCATGATCAAGAGCTTCACTGTTGGGTCCAAAACCAAGTAGATCGCGAATACGATGAATCCCATCGACGCTGCCAGGCCGACACGTTTGGCGACTTCCCACGCACGCTCGCGAAGTGTTGCCGTCTCCTCCCACACCTTGCTCCCGTGGCCCCTGGCGGTCGTAATCAAGAGGCTCACAAGGCTGCTCATAACGCCGCCCGCGATTGCAGCCATGAAGACAATTGGCAAGGCTGGCTTGAAGCGGACCTTCACAGGCAGCCGCAACTCGGCCGGGTAGCCTCCCTCAACCTCGAATGGCACGAGGAGGTCGAAGCTTGTGTGAGGGTCGCCCTCTGAGAACGGCCGTACGCTCGTCCAGAATGCTCTGCTAGTCCTGGGGGCGAGCTCCACCCGGATCGGTGCTTCCGGCCCCTTGCCGGGTTCCATCTTGCTCGCTTGTACCGTAATCGCGGCTTCTCCCCTCCAGATCGACTTGTCATAGTTCTCCCAGCGTGCCCCTTTTCCCAGAATGAGGTTGCACCCAGCCATGTTCATAAGTTCAATCCTCGGCGTCGAACTCCCTGCCGTTCTGACATCGACCGTCAGGGCCTTCTCCTTGGGTACCAAGGCACCGAAAGGGTCTTTGCAGTGCATCACGAGCCGGATAGTGCCGCTGGAACTTTGGCCTCCTGCGGTGACCGTGACGCGAAGACTCACCGGGCCGTCAAATGCGGTTCCATCCACCCGAAGAACGTGCTTCTCATACCAGACGCGTACGGTCTGTGCGGATGATGGGGCGTCCGGCAAGCGCAGGTACAGGCACAGGTATGGGTTGAAACGAGCATTCGGGGTCAGCAGTTTCTGATCGTAGTCATATGCGAGAATGTGTGGGGCGATGTCTGCAGCGTGCGGCCAATTGTTCTCGAAGTCCTCGAGAGAAACCTCGCGCGGCCCTGGGGCGGCAGCGGGTTCAACAAGGATGCGCACATCTCGCGCCGGGTCAGTGTAGGGGCTGATCTCGACTCCGGGGGGTGCCTGCGCCCACAGCAACACGGGCCAAGCCAGCATCCCCAAGACCATTACGCTCGCCCTGCTGACCGACTGAGGGCAATGAAGACGCCACTGACCGTACATGGCTACCTCCTCACATTCGTAGTGAAAGCGCGCCAAGACCAGATCGCCGGCGCTTGGCCGCCGCCGGCCAACCGAGCCACAAGACGCCAACAGGACTGGTAGTCACGTGCCCCATGTCTGCGCCCCCACCCGAGCCGCGGCGACTCGCAGACGACCGCCTTCTCAGCGTTTCCCAGTGTGGAGTGTGCGGTCAGACGGTCCGTACCGTCTCGGGTCGAGGTCAACTCGATGGCCTGGTCGCGGGAAGAGAACTGGCCGGCCGGGATCTGGACCCGAGGCGGCGAAACGGTGCCCTTCTGGGCGAGCAGGTCAACCGCGGCATCCGAGGGGACCGGACAGGGTGCGCCTTGCTGGTTGGCGACATAAACCATCACATCTGCCCGCCAGTGGCCATCCTCGGGGGCAACACTCTCGGGTACTTCGAGCTGGAGTCGGAGATTGGCGTCTTCAGGCAGCTGGGTGGGTGGCGCGGGTGCAGGCGCCGGAGCGGCGGCCTCCAGAGCCACCGCAGCACCCGCGCGTCTCTCGTGTTGCGCGGCATTGACCCTATGTTCCATGGTCCCCAGGGGCTCCCGCCGCTCGGCGGGCGCTTCGAGGTTTGGGGACGCCTTGGGAACCGTCACGCGGGGCGAGCTGGGCGTGACCAGCAGCATAGATTGAGCCGGTGTGAGCGATGGTGAAGTGGCGCGCAGACGGGTGACCCCCAGATGCGACACCGTTACGGGCACTTCCACGGAGGACTGTCCCTTTGGAATGATCACATCGATGTCGCGCCGGGGTTCGAGGCCGCCAATCCTCACCTTGATGTCTTCGGGTGCGGCAACGTCTTGGCCCCGGTAGTTCTTCAGCAGGATTCGCAGTGGGGAAGGGACTCCGGCCTCAACCTGGCGTGTCCCGCGGTCGAAGACGATCCGGAGGCGAAGGTTCGCAATCTGCGCGGCTACCGTGCCGGGCGTGCTGATGACCGCCGCGACAAGACAGGCCACGGACAACATGAAACGCTGGACATCCTTCATTGTGGTCCTCCTCTTGCAATGGGCCACCGCGGGTACCTCGCCCCGATTTGTGCTGGTATGGCGGCCTGATGGGACCAGCCGGACAGACAAGGGCGAGATCGCTCCGCCGAATACTGCTGGTAGCAGCCACAGAGCGAAACCCAAGGCACCTTCACTTCGGACACCCATCGTGCAACGTCTTCCCCGGTGGTGGCGTCGGCCCCTGCTCGAGGTTCTGCGGGCTGATGCTCTGCACGAATCGACACGTAGAAAAGTGGTAGACCTTTGACTTCGAGCTCCAGGCGTAGCTCCCGACTTGCGGTGTGGGTGTCGGGGTCACACTGGTGGGCGTGGGGGTGGGGGTTGTCATGGCGCTCGTCGCCCAAGTGGGGAAAGTCTGCTTGCCCCCGTTGAACTGGGTGACCGTGTACTCGCTGGCCCCAGGGGCCACCTCCACCGTCACGCTCCCGGCCACGATGTCGAACCCCGGCTCCGGAGCGGCTCCGTTGCCCTCCTCCGTCCAGTAGGTCTTCACCCCGGCCTTGTGCAGGCGCTCGAGGCACTCGTCAGTCGGGTGGTGGTAGGTATTGCCGTTGCCGGTGGAGATGATGCCGATACGCGGGTGGGTCGTTTGCAGCCAGGCGTCGTTGGAGCTGTACGCCGAGCAGTGGTGGTGCACCTTGTAGATGTCGATCCTGCCGACCTTGGGGGCGACGGAGGTCTCGATGTCCTGGTACGAGCTCGTCTGGAAGCCCGAGAGGTCGCCGCCGAACTCCGCGACGAAGTTGCCGAAGCGCACCACCGAGACGACGGAAAGGTCGTTCTCGTTGGTGGTCGACACCCCGTTGCCGTTGAGGGCGACGATTGTGATGGTGACCGGGTTGGATGGGCCCTGGTCCAGGGTGACGACAGTCCCGACGGTTGCGCTCTTTCCGCGAGGCCCCACGGCCTTGAGGTAGGCCTGGTACACACCACCGGGGTAGCTCTCACCCCGGTCGAAGGCGTCGAGCTTGAGCGGGTAGGCAGCGAAGACCTCGGAGGCGCAGCCGATGTGGTCGGCGTGGTAGTGGCTGGCAATGTGGTAGTCGATCGCCGTCACGCCGAGCTGCTGCAGGTACGCGACCGGTTTATCGCAGTTCTTGTAGGCTCCATCGTCGAACAAAACGACTTGGCCCTTGGGGGAGATCAGAACAGCGCCGTCCCCCTGGCCTACGTCCATGTAGTGGATCTGAAGCTTGCCGTTGGCCTGGGCGTAGACGAAGGACGCGACGCACAGCAGTCCGATGACAAACACAGCCGTTCTTCTGGATGACATGGAGATCCTCCTTGTCTTCAGACCTCACACTGGTAGGGGACCCAGTGAGGTGGCACCCGCATGTCACGACCTTTCTCACAACGTACCTCCGGCACAATCAGAAGCTACGTGCCCGATGCAACCGCTCAACCATCCGGCTTTCGCCTGGGTAGTGGAGCCTCCCGTAAGCCACCTTTTGGCGGAAGTCGGTGTCTTCATCCCTGTGCCTACCTGCACGGCGGTGGGTGGCACACCGAGCACGGCTCGTACTTGCCGCAGACTTCGGACAGGTGCTTCGCGATCGCCGACTTGCTGAGGTACTGGCAGCCCCAGACGTGGTACTTCGTGCCCGTCTCCGTGACGTAGACGATCGGGTCATAGACCGGTGTCGACGTGACGGTCGGAGTCGTTGTGGGAAGAGGTACCGTCGGCGTGGCGGTCGCCGGCGGGGGTGTCGAAGTCGGCGTGATCCTGAATCCCTGCTCGAGGTGCCTCCTCGGCCGGGGACGGGGCGTCGACCGGAACGTTGGCGTCGGGGTCGGCTCTGGGCTCGTGTCCCAAGTTGCGTAGATTGTCTCGGAGCCGTCCGCTTGCCGGACGGTGTAATCGAGAGCGTCGGGCGCAACCTCCACCACCACGGAACCGGATACGACGTCCCAGCCGGGCACCGGTGCGGCGCCAGCGCCAGTCTCCGTCCAATAGGTGTGGACACCGTGGGTGTGCAGCCGCTCGAGACAGGAGGCAGTTGGGTGTCCGTAGCTGTTGCCGTCCCCGGCGGAGACGATCCCCACGCGCGGCGCCACAGTGGTCAGCCATGCCTCGTTCGAGCTGTACGCGCTGCAGTGGTGGTGGACCTTGTACACGTCGACGCGGCCGACGTTCGGTGCGACAGAGGTCTCGATGTCGTCATAGTCGCCAGTGTTGTAGCCGCTGAGGTCGCCGCCGATCTCGGCCCGGAAGTGACCGAACTGAATGACCGAAACTACGCTGAGATCGTTCTCGTTGGTGGTCGGGATCCCGTTACCGTTGAGAGCCACGACGGAGATGACGACGGGATCAGGTGTTTCTCCGTCGAGGGTGATCACCGTCAAGACGCTCGCCGTCGTCCGGTGGGAGCCGACGGCCTGCAGGTACCTGGTGAAGGCGGTCGAGGAGTAGGTGCCGCCCCGGTCGTAGGCGTCGGCGAGGAGCGGGAAGCCGGTGAGGACCTCCTGGGCGCAGCCGATGTGATCGTTGTGGTAGTGGGTCGCGATGTGGTAGTCCACCTTCGTTAACCCGATCTGCGCCAGGTACGACACCGGCTTATCGCAGTGGTTCTCGACGCCGTTATCGAAGAGGACGACTTGGCCCAGGGGCGAGATCAGCACGGCCGCGTCGCCTTGGCCAACGTCGACGTAGTGGATTTGGAGTTTGCCGTTGGCTTGGCCGAAGGCGATCCCTGTCCCGGCCAAGGCAAGAGCTGCAAGGAACATTGGCCGTACCAGCCTTCGGCCGCTGGCCATTGCCGTTCTCCTTTGCTCTCACTGGGCGTTGCTGTCCCTGCCCGAGGGCAGATCGCACCAGCGGGTCGCTCCCAGTTACGGGTGGCAGACCTTGCAGGGTCTATAGCCGGCGTCGATCGCTTCCTGCCGGGTCTTGAAGATCTTCGTGCAGTGGCCGCAGTTGTAGTAGCGGCAGCTCGGCCCGTGGAAGATCTTGCTCTGCGTGTTGCCGTGGTACTCGGTCGACGTCTGTGCAGTCGCGCTGACGACGGCGAGCGCTGCCGAACCCGTAATCACCGCCTGGCAGGGTCCGTCGCCAGGTTCCTGGGCGGACACTCGGGGGGTGCCAGCAGCGATGGTCAGAAAGGTGACCATCAGAGCCAGAAGCCCAACCGGAAACACCGTTTTTCTCACGGCATGCCTCCCGTTCTCCTCGACTCGTGGCTGTGGAGATCCACGGGCGGACTACGTCGGGTGCATTCCATCTCTCGCATCCAAACTCGGCCCGCAGGGACGGTCGGTCATCACCCGTTTGGGTGATGCACCACCTCGTCGATGGTGCGAGCATGCCCCGACGAGACCCGCGGAATGAAGAGGACCGAGCCTCCCCTAGTGCTCCCATTGTGCGAAGCAGGCCGGCTTGCTGACGTGCCGGGTGTTGGCGTCCCTCGGGAGCGGCCGGTTAACGCTGGAGGCGGCATGCAGTCGTCAAGCAGTCGAACGAAGTGAGCCGTTCGAGGAGATGAGCCGCGATGGATACCCCCCATCCGTCCGCGCAAACAAAGTCGCTCTTGGGTCGGCCGATCGCACTAGTGGTATGTGCCTTGGCTGCGTCACTGGTGCTGGCCACCGCGATCAAGGACACCGCAAAGGATTCGGTGCCCGGCCCGCTTCCAGCGAGCGTCAGGGTTGAGCCAGGCAGCACCGCAGCGTCAGAAACCGCCGCACGCGTCAGCGCGGTGGGGCATGGCGCCGCGACCGACCCGTCCGTGTTGCTGACGTTGCCGGGCTCGGAAGACTCCGGCCCAGCGGTCGAGAGCAGCGCTGGGCCCGTCGCGCCGGCGGCCTCCACGCCGACGCGCACACCGACGCGTACGCCGACACGTACGCCAACTAGCCCGACGCCCACGCCCACAGCCACGCGGACGCCCACCGGTCCCACGCCCACCCCCACACGCACACCAACACGAACCCCGACACGCACGCCCACAGCCACGCGGACGCCCACCGGTCCCACGCCGACCCCGACAAGGACAGCCACGCCTACCCCAACCGCCACGCCCACGGCGACGTCGACCCCTACACCCGCCACCGGTTCGATCACCGGTACCGTCACGGATGTGCAGAACGGCGGCGCCGGGCTCGGTGGTGCCACCGTTAAGGTGAACTCCGTCACGCCGGTGATCTCGACCACGACCGCAGGGAACGGGACCTACACACTGACCGGCGTCCCCGCCGGCACCAGGACCATCAACGCATCTCTGACCAACTACGTCGCTGCCAACAGCGGCAACATCACGGTGCCCTCTGGTGGCAACGTCAACGCGGGCACGCTCGCCCTCAACCGCACTACGGTCAGTATCTCGGGAACCGTGACGGACAGCACGAGCGGCTCTGCCCTTTCGGGGGCGACGGTGAGCGTCCAGGAGCAGAGCGGCAAGACCGCGACGACCAACTCCTCGGGCTTCTACACCATCTCCGGCGTCTACTGGGGCAGCATCCACCTCGTCGCGACGGCCAGCAACTACACCGCCAAAACCGTCCCTGTGACGCTCACGGCCGGCACCAACGCCACTAAGAACATCGCCCTGGACCGCTCGACCACCACGGTCACAGGCATCGTGCGTGACGTTGAGACCGACGACACTATCGAAGGAGCCACGCTCACCGTCCAGGAGCAGCCAGGCGTCTCCGCCACAACCAACCCCTCGGGCGAGTACTCCCTGGCCGGAGTCGTCTGGGGGACGATCAATCTCACCGCGACGGCCCCCAGGTACACGGCCCAGACCAACCAGGTGGACGTGGCCCCGTCGGGTGGCACCTTCGATTTCTACCTCGAGGTCGGGCGGGGCACCATCACAGGCGTTGTGGCGGACAGCACAAACCAAACCGGCCTGAGCGGCGCAGACGTGGTGCTCGAGGACGATCAGGGCCACGGCGCCGGGACCGATTGGACGGGCACCTTCACGATCACGGATGTCCGGGCGGGTATGCACAACCTCGTGGTCTCGCGCGGCTCGCACGTCACCGTGATCACCTCGGGCGTGGACGTCGTGCCCAACCAGACCGTCACCGCTCCGCGGGTGGAGCTCATCCCCCACACCGCGACCATCACGGGCAGGGCTTTCGACCCCGATACGCAGGAACCCGTCACCGACGTCGTCGTCACGTGTGCCCGAGGGGGGCAAACAGCGACCACGGATGGCGAGGGGAACTTCTCCCTTTCCGGCATCGCCTCAGGTTGGGAGGCGCTGGCCTTCACCAAGGATGGCCACTGGCCCTTTGCTAGCGGCGAGATCGCGCTGAACCCCGGCGAGGCACGCCAGGTTGATGGCGAAGTGCTGCCTGTCTCCGGAACGAACCCTCTCGGGCTCGTGCACGGCAGGGTGGTCGATTCCAACGCGCTGCCGGTCGAGGGCGTAACGGTGGCCGTGGTGGGGTCCGGCAGCACCACGACCGCGAGTGACGGCACCTACTCGATCCAGCTCACCCGGGGTCGCTACGTCTTCACCGCCAGCAAGGCCGGGTACCGCACGGTCGCTAGCCAGGCCCACGGCAACGGGACCTTTTACTTCCCCTACAACTTCCAAATCCTCCAGGACTTCGTCCTTTACCTCGAGAGCGAAACCGGGACGATCAACCTTTCCACGACGGATCCGATCACTCTCGCACCGCGCCAGGGTGGCGCAAACGTCTATACGCTCGGCTCGAGGTATGACCTCGACTCCGGTCCGACTGGCGCTCGCACTATCACCAGTGTGGCAGCGGGCCTGTTCCTCGGCTGGATGAGACCACGGACCCTCGCTGCCGGCCAGACCCTCTCGCTCGACCTCCATGGGCCGGCCGATCCGCCAGTGACCTCGCCGAGCTGGGCGGCGGGCGGTTTGGCCTTCCGCTCCACGACCCTCGAGCCGGTGGCGGGAGCCATAGTCACCCTCTCCAACCCCGGAGAGGCCTTCACCACTACCGTAACCACCGATGCCAACGGGCGCTGGAGCTTCAAGAGTGGTCCGACAGGCGACTACAGCGTCACGGTAGCGGGGGAGGGCGGCCTCGTTTCCCGCGACCCATGGAGCTTCACCGCCAACGACGATGAGGGCATCTTCGTCACGGAGGCCGAGATGATGGGGCCCTCCGACGGTGGGACCCTGACCATCGACCAGCCGGCCAGCGGCTCGACCCTGTCCAGCCCGCCATCCTCGGTGACGTGCAGCGCTGTGCTGCCGCGGCCGGGGGACTACATCATCAGCGCCGAGGTGCAGCTTTCGGAAGGCGACGTCACGGACAGCGTCCTGACCTTCGAGCCCGACGGCACGCACTTCTCGGTCAGTTTCACCCCCTCCGCGCCCGATGGCGAGCACACGCTGAGAGTGAACGCCCTCACCGCCCGTGATGCGATCCTCACCGCCACCGTGACCGTCATCCAGCAGGCCCCGTCAGTGGCCGGAGTCGCCCTCGACCCGTTGAGCGTCGTAGGCGGCACTCCCACCACCGGCACAGTCACCATTGAACGACCCGCGCGACCGGGGGGCACACTGGTCACCCTTACGAGCAGCGACCCGGTAGTCGCCTCGGTCCAACCCACCGTCACGGTCCCGGAAAATGGCACAAGCGCCCAATTCACGGTCGCGACCTCACCGGTTTCCTCAGCTACTCAGGTGACGATTTCGGCCATCGCCGGTGGCGTCACGAAGACGGCGCAGCTCTCCGTGGACCCGATCAGTGTGGCATCGCTGGCGCTGAGTCCTGCGAGCGTTTTGGGAGGGCAGGCGAGCACGGCCACCGTCACGCTGAACGGCGCGGCCCCGGCGGGCGGGCTTGCGGTCTCCCTCACGAGCTCGGACCCGGCTGTGGCGACGGTCCCTGCCGGCGCGACCGTGCCCCAGGGAGCGACCAGCGTCCAGTTTACGGTCAGCACCCAAGCGGTCGGTGCCCCTACTCCTGTGGAGATCTCAGCGACGGCAGGGGGCCAGATACGCACCTCCACCCTCATTGTCAATCCGGTGGGCCCGTCGTCGGTAACGCTCTACCCCTCGAGTGTCGTGGGCGGGGAGTCGAGTACAGGCGTGGTGTACCTCAACACGGCAGCACCTACCGGCGGGCTGACTGTCTCGCTTTCCAGCGACAACCCCGTCGCGTCGACGCCAGCCAGTGTCCCTGTCACGGCCGGCAGTAGCAACGCGAGCTTCACGGTTACGACGGTCGCGTCAGTGTCGGCATCCGCGACCATCTCGGGCACCGCAAACGGGATGACGGCATCGGCAACCCTGACCGTCACCGCCCCAGGGACGCTGACCGGCCTCGCCACGAGCGCCGCGGGCGGCGAACCGCTCGTGGGAGTGACCGTCAAGACCACGACGGGTGGTTACACAACGACGACTGACGGCAGCGGGTCGTTTGCGCTGCCCGTGCCAGCCGGCTCATACACACTCTCGCTCACGAAGGCCGGATGGTTGCCCGCCACCGCAGGGCCGTTTACCGTCACATCTGGGCAAGGCACCGCGGTCGGGACCGTGTCCCTTACCCAGGGGGCCGTCATTTCGGGCACAGTCGACTACTACAGTCAGAGTAGCCACAACTGGTACGCAGTATCGGGCGCGACCATCACGGTGACCGGTACGGCCAACTCGACGATCACGAATTCTTCAGGCAACTACACGCTCACCGTGGGTGAGGGCACGTGGACTCTGACAGCCACCAAACCGTACTTCGTGACGACGAACACTGCGCCTGTGACGGTCACGGTAGGCCAGCAGTTGACTGTCGACATATCAATGGACAAGTACGGAATGATACGAGGTTACCTGGTGGACTCCGTCACCGGGCAGGGAGTCGGCGGAGCCAACGCCGACCTCAGTGGGGGTGGCTTCTCGGCAACCGATACAACCGACACCTCCGGTTTCTTCTCGTTCGATGCCCCACCGGGGCAGTACACGATCACGTTCACCAAGACAGGGTGGGAGACCAAGACGTCGCCGGCCTCGACATGCAGGGACTGCCTTGCTGATCAGGGTCACATTCCGTTCGTGCGACAGGGAAGCATTAGCGGGACCGTGGTGAGCGCCGCGGACGGTGGACCAGTCACTGGCGCGATGGTCGCGGTTAGCGGAACCTCCAATTCGACCACGACAAACGGCTCAGGCGCGTTCTCGCTGTGGCAGCGTCCCGGCACTTGGACCCTGGCCGTGACCAAGAGCGGATGGGCCCCAAAGACCACGGCATCCCTGACCGTTCTGGCAGGGCAAAACACCGATGCCGGCGCGATCGCACTCGATCACGGGGGCTCGATCACGGGCACGGTGGTCAATGGCGCGAACAGCCTGCCGCTATCCGGGG
>Ga0315286_10001357_pt1 | contig 22157 bp, 19 predicted proteins | sample YL17G10_0_MG_FD_205038 | JGI IMG/M metagenome (GOLD analysis project Ga0315286, IMG submission 205038) | Sediment microbial communities from Yellowstone Lake, YNP, Wyoming, USA - YL17G10_0 | ecosystem: Environmental > Aquatic > Freshwater > Lake > Sediment | place: USA: Wyoming | collected...
AGAGCCCCTGGCTCGAGGGCTACGACGTAGTCATCACTACCAACGAGAAGTGTGACTCCCTGCTGAGGCACCGGAGCCCGTGGATGGGGAACGTGACCCTAGTCATCGCGGACGAGGTCCACCTCATTGGGGACGAGCGCGGCCCGACGCTGGAGATCGCCCTCGCCCGGCTACGACAGATGAACCCTGAGATGCAGATCCTCGCCCTCAGCGCCACGATAAAGAACGTGGACGAGGTCGCGGAGTGGCTCAAGGCGGAGTACGTCACCACAGAGTGGCGCCCAACGAAGCTTTACGAGGGCGTCGCCCACGGCAACACGGTCATCTTCCGCGATGGTGCAGTCAAGAAGCTCCGCCCCCTAAATACGATGGACGCCCTGAACATCGCCATGAACAGTGTCCTCGACGGCGGGCAGGCCCTCATCTTCGTAGAGTCCCGCCGACGCGCCGAGAGCATGGCCCGTGAGGCCGCGATGGCGCTCAGCGGGACCCAGAGCAGGAAGACGCAGACCGACCTCGAGGGGCTGGCATCCGATATCGAGGTCCACGGCGAGAAGACGAGCCTCACCGACACCCTCAGCTTCGCGGTCTCTAAGGGGGCGTCTTTCCACCACGCGGGGCTCAGCACCGAGCACCGCAGGATCGTGGAGCGTGCCTTCAAGGCGGGCACACTCAAGATACTCACCGCGACCCCCACCCTCGCCGCCGGCGTCAACCTCCCCGCCCGAACAGTCGTCATAGGCAACTACAAGCGCTTCGTCGCCGGCTACGGCATGTACCCCATCACAGTCCTAGAGTACAAGCAGATGAGCGGACGCGCAGGTCGCCCCCAGTACGACCCCTACGGCGAGGCAATACTCATCGCCAGCAGCAGCGACGAGCAGGACCAGCTGATGGAGAACTACATCCTCGCCGACCCGGAGAGACTCTACAGCCGCCTCGCCCAGGAGTCGGCGCTCCGCGGCCACACCCTCGCAGCCATCGCCAGCGACTACGCCCACACCGAGCAGGGTCTCCTCGACTTCCTCGGCGGCACATTCTACGGCTTCAACTACCCACCCGCCAGCATCAAGCTCATCACGACGGGCGTACTCCGCTACCTCCTCAAGGAGGAGATGCTTGAGGAGAAGGGGGACTACCTTTACGCAACCGACTTCGGGAGGAGGGTCTCGGAGCTGTACATCGACCCCCTCACGGCGGTTGTCCTCCGCAACGGGCTCCGCAAAGGCGCCATGGACGTCACCGACTTCACCTGGCTCCACCTGATCTGCCACACCCCCGACATGAGACCCATACTCCGCCCCCGCAGAGGCGACCTGGAGATGGTCGAGACCTACGCCGAGGAGAGGCAGGAGGAGTTCGCCATCCCCCTCAACCAGGAGGGCGGAGACTACATAGAACGTGAACAGTTCCTCGGCGAGGTCAAGACCGCCATGGTCCTCGGTGACTGGATAAACGAGAAGACGGAGGCCGACATCCTCGAGCAGCACGGAGTCCAGCCCGGCGACCGCTACTCCGCCGTCCACAACGCCGAGTGGCTCCTCTACAGCGCCCACGAGATCGCGGATATAATCGGTGCCCCCGACCACAGGCGCCAGCTCGGGGAGCTAAACGACCGCGTCAAGCATGGTGTCTCCAAGAAACTACTCCCACTCGTTCGCCTCAAGGGCATCGGTCGCGTACGCGCCCGAGTCCTTTACAACAGCGGCCTCACAGGCATCGCCGAGCTGAAGCGCGCCCCCCTGCAGCGCCTCGTCGCGCTCCCACTCATCGGCCCACGCCTCGCCAAATCAATCAAGGAGCAGGTCGGCGGCCTCGTCGAGGAGCAGGAGTGGAAGAGCCTAGACAAGGCCGAAACCGAGCAGAAGGCACTAACAGACTTCGTCGAGGAGAAGTTCGAGCCGGAGAAAGACGAGGACTAACCTTTATTACATAGTTACTATTAATTGGATTTGATGCTTCAACTGGAGAGCCCCGGCTACATCCTCAGAATAAGCAGGGACGATTGGCTCGAACAGGTCTTCCGCCTAAACAAGTACTACACGGGCATCATGCGTGACTACAAGAGGGGGACGCCCATACTCCTCGCCATGAAGGCGGAGGGGCGGGACTCCTTCGTCGGCTACGGCATCGTAGACAAGGTCGAGATGCTATGGGAGATGCCCCCCGAGGAGGAGGACTACAGCAGAGGCCACGGGTGGAAGTGCGGACTAACCTTCCGGGGCCTCACGAGGTTCACGAAGCCCTATCCCATAGGGAAGTCGTGCCTCAGCACAGACCCCCGGCGGGGAGCCTTCCTAAACGGCGCCAAGCTCACCGAGGATCAGGTAGACTCCATCCTAGAGGCCGCCGAGGACAATCAGGGCGAGGGATAAGCTGAAACGCGCCTTCGGCCGACCTCATAGGGGATGAGCCAACTCGCGGGGCTGCTGAGCCGGAGAGGCGAAGACATCACCCAGCGGCTACTGAGGATACTGGGGATGACGCGGGTGCGCCACGACGCCTACGGTATAGCAACACCCGACGGGGCGGAACATAGCCCAAGGCCCATCGAGTTCACCTCCCTCACATCGAGTGCCGCCCTCGGCCACAGACTCATCAAGGTCCACCCAACCGATAACCCTCAGCCACTCCTCGACGGGGGTAGAGCCGTCGCCTTCATGGGCAGGCTCTGGAACGCACCCGAGTCAAGCAGCCTCACGGCGGCAAACATCCTGAGGGGCGGGGCTGAGGAGGGTTTTGAGGAGATACTCACCGAGCACGAGGGCTCCTGGGCCGCCGCCGTCGCTGAAGGGGACGCGATAACGTGCGCCCGGGACACAATCGGCTCGGTGCCCCTCTACTACGGCCGAAACGAGGAATTGATCGGCATCTCGACTGACATCAAGACCATCCTCGGACTCGGGATGGAGCCGCTCAGAGTCAAGCCCGGCCACATCGTGACGCTGAGCAGGGAGAAGATACGCGACGAGGAGGTCTCTCCCCTTGAGGGGCCACTACAGTCGTCAATGAGTCTCGACGAAGCGACGGATGAACTGGATAGGCTGCTGGGGCGCGCCGCGTCCAGGGCTAGCCTCGGCTTGAACTCGCCCACTCTTGCTTTCTCCGGTGGTATCGACAGCACGCTCCTGGCCCACTACCTGAAACGCGCCGGAGCCTGCCCAAAGCTGACCTGCGTCGGCGCCGCGGGCTCACCCGACATCGACGCCGCAGAGGCCGCCGCGGAAGCCCTCGGCCTCCCCGTCAACATCAAGACCTTCACCGAGGCCGACTTGGATGACCACCTCGGCGCAATAGTGGGAAGCGTCGAGGAGGCGGACCCCATGAAGGTCGGCATCGCGGCCCCCCTCTACTTCGTCGCCCTCGACGCCGCGGCCAGACCGAGCAGGGCAATCTTCTCCGGCAACGGGAGCGACGAACTCTTCGGCGGCTACGCAAAATATGTCGAGGAGTATCAGAAGCACGGGGAGCAGGCAAAGGCCACGATGTTTCGGGACGTGGCGCGGTCCCACGAAGTCAATCTAGAGAGGGACTGGAAGGTCTGCTCCAGCCTCGGCCTCGAACTCAGGCTCCCCTACGTGGACCCGGGGCTCACACGGTTCGCCCTCGGCCTCCCACTCAGCCACAAGCTCCCAGTCGAGGGCAAGGAGCCGAGGAAGATCGTATTAAGACACCTCGCCAAGAGGCTCGGCCTCCCCAGGGACATCGCCGAGAGGCCGAAGAAGGCCGCCCAGTACTCCTCGGGCACCGGCAAGATGATCGAGAGGCTGGCGAAGAGGCGCGGGAAGAGCGTCGCGGGTTACCTCGCCGAGAGGCTTGAAGAGGTGAAGAAATGAGTAGAGCAGAGAGGGCCTTATACGCCCTTAGAGGACATTATGGGGAAGACGCCTTCAAGGTCGAGATAGAAGCGCCCTTCCGCGCCCTCATCGGCTGCATACTCTCCCAGAGGACGAGGGATGAGAATGCCTCCAAGGCGGCGCATGCCCTGTTCGCCGTCGCGTCCACGCCACGGGAGATACTCACCCTCGACCCAGAGACGCTTAAGCGGCTAATCCGGTCATCGGGCTACTACAATCAGAAGGCGGCGTACATAATCGGCGCCTGCAGTGCGATGGTCGAGAGGTTCGGCGGAGAGACGCCGAGGACGCGTGAGGAACTCATGACCCTCCCCGGCGTCGGCCCAAAGACTGCGGATATCGTCCTGAGCTACGGCTACGGGGAACCCGCGATTGCAGTTGACACCCACATCCACAGGGTATCGAGGAGGGCTGGGCTCGCCAGGGAAGGCGCGAAGCCGACGGATGTGAAGAAGGCACTCGAAGGCGCCCTGCCCCAGGGCGATTGGGTCTACGCCGACGGTGCCCTCCTCCAACTAGGCAAGGATTACTGCAAACCAAGGAAACCGAGATGCGGGGACTGCCCGCTGAAAGAACTCTGCGACCATGAGAAGGGCGCCTAGCGGAGGCCGATGTGGCCATCCGCGAGCGCAGTACAGAACTCGTCGAGGTGTTCGAACTCGTCTGCGATGATCTCGTTGATGCTCGGCTCCAGGCTCTTCATGACGACGCCCTTCTGCGGGATGACCTGCGCCGAGACGACACTCGGCTCGTTGATCGGGCACCCGATCCTACTCAGTAACCAGACGTAGGTCTCCTCGACGCCGCTCACCTCGTCGACGATCCTGTCCGCGATCCTGTAGCAGAGCATGTTGTAGATCTTGCCGACGTGGCTGACTGGGTTCTTACCCGCCGCGGCCTCGCTGCTCATGGGGCGGAGGAGGGCGATGACGCCGCGCACGTTGTTCCCCCTGCCCACCTGGCCGGAGTCACCCGCCTCGGCCGAGGTGCCGAGCACCGTGAGGTAGAGGCCGTCCAGCCCCCTCCCCCTAGCGTCGAGGGCGTTGAGGCTCACCTTCACCTCCTCGAAGCCACCCTTGTCGTCGATCCACGTGTTGATGGAGTCGTAGATCTCGTCCTTCCGCTTGAAGTAGTCGTCCTCGCTCTTGATGAAGCGGTCCACCATCGCCATGGCGACGGTGAGATCGACCTTCTTCCCCAGGCGGAGAGCCATGATCTTTATGTCCTCACCCGCCTCGGGGTGCTCCTTCTTGTACTCCTTCGAGTTCAGGTACTTCTCTAGGCCGAGGATGAGCTTCTCCTGCTCCGTGTATGGGGCGAATCCGACGGCGGCGCTCGTGTCGTTGGCGCCCAGGAACTCGCCCTTCTTCTTCCGGCTGAAGATGTCCTGAAGCGCCGGGGAGCCCGGCTTGATCTCGCTCTGGAACTTTACATGAACGTCCGGGTCGACGAATCGCAGGTTCTTCTTCAGCCACATCTTGGTGCTCTTCTCAGCGATCTCATTCACTGGGACGTCCTCGTCCCCCACCTTGAATGTGGCGCGGTCACCGTAGACGATGAGTATGGGCTTGGTAACCTTTCCACCCCCGAACTTCACGGAGGTCTCACCTGCGGCGATGAGCCCCTTGTCCATGTTGTGGTGGTAGATGTTCCCGAACCTCTTCATGTACTCCGTGGAGAGGTCGACGCTGATCTGGTTCATGATGTTATCGCACATCGTGTCGGGGTGCCCGAGGCCCTTCCTCTCGGTGATCTCTAGGGGCCTGCTCTGAAGGGGTACCTGACCCAATTCGTTGATGAAGACATTGTTCAACGCTTTCACCAGCTATGTAAGGCAAATAATTCCCAAACCGACTTTAAAACCGTTCCCTATATTCTCAGAGGGTTAAAGGAGGGTGGTTGAAAGAAAAATTACCTGAGGCATAAAGTCGAGGAATAAGTGAGGAGGAACCTGAAACCGGATTTCAGAGAAAAGAAAAGGCTAATAACATAACGCCCAACAGATAATCGAGAGGTATATAGATTGAACGATAAATCGCTGGGCTACACGATAATGATTGTAACGGCCCTGATCATGGTAGGGTACTTTGTCTGGTCATTCGCACCCTTCCTTGGAACAATGTTCTCGTGGCTCGCGCCCTACACTGAGTGGGCGTACAAGCTGCCCATCCTCGCCGCGGTCTACCTTGTGCTATTCATAGTCCTGTGGATCGGGTACACGATGGCAACCACCCCACCACCCATACCCCTCGACAACCCCCTAGACCTCGAGAGGGAGGGGGAGAAAGAGGAGACTAAGGAAGAGAAGTAGGATCAGCCTACTCTCGCATCTATCCTAACCTTCCAAGCAGACGGGCTGTACTGTGAGACCCTGACCCGCTCCAATATCTCCAGGCTTCTGCCGTATTCATCGGCGGCGGAAGCGAGGAGGCGTTCACCCTCCGAGAACGGGTCGTCTCTCGACGCCCAGTGGTAAAAGTGCAATACGCCACCCGGTTTCACAAGGGGGATCGCCGTATCCAGGAACTCGTAAGCCCCCTTGGGTAAGGGCATGAGGACCCTGTCGAACCTCTCGCTGAACGTGGGGCACACCTCGCGGACATCACCCAAAACGGCCCTAACCCGATCCCCCAACTTGTTCAACCGGACGTTTTCCAGACAATACATGTGTGCATCGGGGTTCAGCTCGACGGCCACACAGTATGCTTTCGGCTGCCGCTTCGCGATGCAGATAGCGAAGGGGCCTATACCGCTGAACATGACGAGTACACGCTCACCAGGCCCCACCTTGGAGGATACCTTCTCCCTCTCCGTCGACTCCCTGGGCGAGAAATAGGCCCTCCGAGGGTCGACCTTGAAGATGCAACCGGACTCCCTGTGCACCACCTCCGTATCGGGGCTACCCGACAGGAGCTTCATGTCACGGACGCGGAACTCCCCCATCCGCTCGGTCTCCTTAGACAGAACGCTCCGGACATTCCTCTGAACCCTCATCAATGCGTCCCCTATCGCCTGCCCGTAGGGTTCTAGTTCGGAGGGGATCTCTATGACGGCTACTGCCTGTCCTTTGGAGCCTATCACGTCGAAAGAACGCGGCACGAGACCGACTAGATGCTGGGGAAGGATCCCTGAGAGTTCGCTACGGATGTCCCGTTTCATGACCGAGCCTGAGTGAGGTTGAGGAGCCTAATAGATGCTCCTGTCACCCGCCTTCTTGGCGAGTTTACCCTTCACCCTTACCTCGGGGAGCTTGAAGTTCTCGGGATCCGAGTCCTCCCGAGTCTTCCTCTTTATTGTGAAACCACATAGCCCATTGTCCAGCAGCTGCCTTTGAAAACAGACAGCGTACGTGCACTTCGTTGGTTCGCACTCGGCCTCTGTCCACTGACACCAAGTGATCTTCCCCCTGAAGGACATAGCCCTCTTTGTACAGGAAAAATCTCGACACCGAGAATAACAAGGCTTAGGGTCCGACAAAATAGTAAGCACCTTCCCCCGCTGAGACAGCTTATCTCAGAAAAACCGTCCAAGAGAAGAATTTAAACTTTATCCGAGGATCAAAAAGAGAGACGACGAAAAACAGTTAAGAAAAAAGTATGTGTTTAGCTAATTTTAAAATGGGGTGGGTTTCCGCCCTCTTTTTGGAAAGTCGCATTGTTCTGGATGAAAAGAAGGCTGATTCGGTCTTCTTTCTGACGAGTTAAACACATACAGAAAAAACATTACTTAAAAGAAACATGATCCCAAAACAAAGCTGTTCGTCTAAAAACAACGAGCATCAGGGTTCAAGAGGAGTGACGCTTCTTGAAAGAAAAGATCCTAATAGTCGACGACGATAAACTCGTCCGAGACCCGCTTCAAACCCTTAATAGCGAATGCGGGTTACGTCGTCGAGGTCGCCAAGAACGGGGAAGAAGCGGCGAGCAAGAGTTCAGAGACGTATTATAATGTAGCCTTAATCGACATCCGTCTCCCGGATATTAGCGGGATCGAGCTCCTCTCGAAGATGAAGGAACACGTTCCAAAGTCCCGTAAGATCATACTGACTGGTTATCCGAACCTTGAAACGGCGATAGAGGCCGTTAATAAGAAGGCGGATGGCTACCTCGTCAAACCCGTCGACCCGGAGGCACTCCTCAAGGTGATAGATGAACAGATCAGAGAGCAGGGCGCGGAGCTAAGATACACCCAGGAGAAGGTTGTCGAGTACATCAATTCACGTGTGAAGCAGATAGACGAGAAGAAGTGAAGGGGAGACGGAGCAGGGAACATGTGCCCGAGTAAGGAGGATGAGTTCAACGAGATGCTCGTCTCCACAAGCTCAGAGGTACTCGACTTCAGCGATGTCATCCTGAACTTTGTTTACCATTCTTCTTCTTCTCCGTTTGTTTCCGAACTATGCGGGCCGGCGGCGCGATATCAACCTATTTCGATAACAGGTGTTAACGCAGTGTTAACCGGGTGTAGGCTTCTTCGCTCCGTCAAGTAAACAGGCCCATTTTTTAACATATATTTGTTAAGTTTTAACATAAATAGTGCTTCGTTTTACACATTTATCCAGAGGATTTCATGCTTATTTAGCTAATTAATCACAAAAATGCGCCGTTTAAATAAAATGGGGGATCAGCGTCTCCTAGTGGCTGCTATGGCGGCCGCCAGCGCGAGCAGTGCAACGGCTATCGTGGTTTTGAAGCCGGTCGTGTCTGGGAGGAGGACTTCGCCTCCCACCGCGGCCTCGATGCCGACCTGTGCGGTGTCGCCTCCGCTTACTGTGCCGAATTCGCCGGCGGAGGCGTCCTTGACCGTGGCGTTGTCAACTGTCGACTGCGTCTCCTTGAGCGCCTTGAGGTTGAGGTGGATCTGTATGCTTGCGCCTGGTGCCAGGTTCCCGGCGCCCGTCAGGTCCGTCCAGGTCAGGGTGCCCGTCGCCTCGTCCGCCGTGTCGGGTGGCGGTGTGGCCGAGACGTAGTCGAGGTACGTTGGGTCGTACTTGTCCTCTAGGGGTACGGTGATCAGGGGTACTGTGCCGGTGTTTGTCACGTTTATGGTGAATTCAACGGCTCCGCCGATGGGGGCTGGCCCACTCGCGGGGTTTGTCAGGGTCTTGTCGACGTGGATGCCGATGCCGTAGATGGTGACCGTCCAGTTGGAGGCGTTGTTGGAGGGGTCTGTGTCGATGCTGGTCGTGGTCACGGTGGCGGTGTTCTTCAGCTTGGGGGCGTCCCCCGTCTTCACCGTGTAGCCGCATGTGTACGTCCACGTCTCGTCGGGCTGGAGTTTGCCGTCGCCGTCGTCTCCCGAGACGTATGCGGGGGGTCCGCACACGTCGTCGAGCACCGTGACGTCCTTGGCGGCTGCGAGGCCGAGGTTTGTGATAGTGTAGCTGTATGTGATGGCTTCACCCACCTGGGCGAGTGCTGGGCCGGTCTTCACGATCTTGACGTCGACTGGGAGGATGGCCTCGAAGTCGTGTATGTGGGAGCCGGCGCTAGGGAGGGCGAAGTTGGCGGAGGTGGTGAGGGGGTCGACGGGGGGCTGGGAGGGGTCGTCGTCGCTGTAGGGGATGAGGCCGTCCATGTCTGGGTCGGAGGCGTCGTACTTGACGTGGTAGGTGCCGGCGGGGAGGCCGGTGAACTTGTACCTGCCGAGGGAGTCTGTCTGCGTGGTGTTCAGGATGTTCACCGTGGCGTCTAGGAGCCAGACGGTGACGTTGGGGACGGGGACCGGGTCGGTGACGTCCGTGATGGTCCCGGAGACCAGGCCCGCCTCGTAGATCCTCACGGGGGCCCTGTCCTCGGGTTCGAGGATGTTGCCGCCGGGGTCCCTGCCCTCGGCGACGACGATGTTCTCGAAGCTGCCCGCGCCCAGAGGGGCGTCAACCTGGAAGGCGATGACTAGCTCCTCGCCGGGGGCGAGGTTCTCATCCAGATACCATGTGAGGACCTGCCCAGATGTGGTGGGGTCCTGGTGGGTCACGGTGAGGTCGGGGTGGGTGATGTTAGTTGTGCCGGTTCTGTATGTGAAGCCCGCGGGGAGGGTGTCGGTGACGTTGACGTCCTGTATGGTCCAGTTGCTCGCCGTCACGGTGGCTGTGAAGGTTATTGTTGCGCCGACGGGGGCGACGTCGGGGGTCGCCGTCTTATCGACGGTGAGGCCCGCCTCGAAGTTGGCGACGTCGAGGGGGATGAGGGTGTAACCCCAGTCGTATCCGGCCAGGTCGCCGCCCGAGTCCGCGAAGATGGACTCGCCGTATACCGGCGTGAATGTGTTGTTTCCGTGGAGGTATGTGCCCGTCATGTCCATCGTTGACGGGTTGTAGAAGCCGTGGGACTCGAGGCGGTCCAGGACCACGGTCTCATCGAATACGCCGTCCTGGTCGTAGTCGGCCCGGATCATCGTGTTGTCGTGGTTGGGGGTGACGTAGATCTGTTCATCTTCGCGGTGGGCGAGGCCGCTTGGGGCGTATGGGATGAAGTAGTCGGTGGTGTAGTAGCTGCTGTCGAGGGGGACGTAGCCCCAGTCCCTCTCACCGCTGTTCGTGTCGATGGAGACTAGTATCATCACCTTCTGCCCGGGCTGCGTGTAGACGTGTGCCATGGTGTGGCGGTTCGTGGTGAAGCCGACGTCGACGTTGCCTGCGGCGATGTGGCGGGGGTTCCAACCAGGTGCGACGCCTAGGTTAGTCTCGATTGTGACATCGGTGTCGGTGATTGCGTAGACATGGTATCGGATGGTCATCTGTGTGAGGCCTTGTTCGTTTGTCGTCGGAAAGGTGGGTATGTAGAAGTCGCTCCCCTCGAGGATGGCGCTGTATAGGCTGAATGCCCTGAAGTCGTAGCTTTTCCCGCCGCTTGCGAGGAGGACCACCTGGATCTTGTTATTCGCCGTTATGGTGTCGCCGTGCCAGACGTGTGTGATTATGAAGCTCTCGCCACGGTTCAGGTTCTTCGTCAGGGGGACGCCCTGCCTAGTGTAGTTTACCTGGGTGCCGTCGGCGGTCGCCTGAACGACTGCAAAGGTCCCTCCCGGGTGGAGTTCACCGAAGCCGCCCTTAAAGTCCTCAGTCGTGGGCGTGTTCTCACCGACGGGTATGATGTAGCTCTTCTGCGCGTCCGCTCCCCCGTGTTCTACGGGGAAGACGCTCCACATCTCGGTGATGTAGTTCCCCAGGGGGCCCGTGCCCGATTGTCTGTCGGTGACGCCGCGTATAACGTTCACGGGGCCGCCCGCGGTGAAGAAGTAGTCACCGCCGTCAACCTTCTGGAGGGAGCCCGAGATGAGGCTTCCACTCCCAGTCGGCGTGATCTCGTAGTAGGGGGAGGCCCAGTTCGTCATTGTGAGGACTGATCCCTTCCCGATCTCGAATACGGCGTCGGCGCCCGTGAAGTCGGATGGGTCGAATGTATACCCGTTGTACTTCTGGTCTACGTAGATCATCGCGGTGTCGAGGTAGGAGACCACGCTGAATAGGCTCCACGGCTGCGCCGTGGCGTTACTGAAGCCCGTCGCGGGGTCCATCGCCTTCTTCACTATCTCGGTGCTGTCTCCCAAGACGTAGTAGGATTGGTACCCGGACGGGATCAGGGCTCGTCCGGCTGGCGGTGTCATCGCCGTCGCGAGGAGGACGAGCATAATCCCAGTTACCAGTATTGCCTCTCTACGAATTCGATCTTCCAATGCGTTTCCCGCTAGATGATACCCGGAGTGTAACTATATGGTTAGAGTCACCGGAACAGACGATTGACGGTAACCGGTTGGCTAACCCGGGTTTAAGGCGACGCCGGCCACACTAGGGGGGTAAAACGCCATGGTGGAGTTAAAACCAGAAGCAACAACGACTCTCCCCGCCGCCTGCAGTGCAGCTTCGAGAGATGCCTTCGCGACTAGGCTCCGGAGGAGTTCGAGGGTGACGACGTCCGTCTGCTCGACCGTCACGGGGCCGTCCCAGCTCACGTATGCCGCGGCGCCCGAATCCGTGAAGGCTTTGGCGAGATCATCCCTTCTCAGGCCGTCGCAGCCCATCAGCACCACCAGAGCCCCGCCGAGCCTGCCGTCCAGGTTGTTACGAATGTAGGTTGAGCCGACGGCGAACGTGAGGTTGGCGGTGGCCGAGGTTCTCCCTATGTGGAGTTCGTTTGTGAGTTGTTCGAGGACGTGCTCCCTGTTGGAGTATGGTTCCCCCGTGTAGAACCAGACGCCCTCGTCGAAGACGGAGCTGTGAGCCCTGAGTATGATGAGGGGGCTTTTCCCCAGCGCCTTCACCCTCTCAACCGTGACCTCTGCTCCCGTGTAGACCTCGACCTTGTATCCTGCGGGTTCAAGTATTGTTCGACACTGTGTTGGGAAGTCTTCTTGGTTGGGTGTATTCGGCAGGGTGTCGAGTATGATCACAGTCCGATCCGAGGGGGAAGTAGCGGGGGTAGTAATCACGAGGAGCATCACGGTGGAGGATGCGGCTAAGAGTGCGAGGAGTAGCCATCGCCCGCTGCGTCTTCTCCCCCGCTTATGCGTCATCAATGAGTGCTTCTATGTGGTGGGGAAAATGGATTAGTCACCCGTGAGAGGCATCTCCACGGGACAGTGTTACCTGACCGCTTCTTCGAGAGCCTTGACTGCGGCGGGGAGGTCTGCGCTCTTCATCAGGTAGCTTCCCGATGCGAATGTGTTCGCGCCGGCCGCCTTCGCCTTCTTGGCGTTCTCGGGATTCATGGCGCCGTCGACCTCGATGGGGAGGTCGTGGGCGAGCCTCCTCAGCTTCCTCACCGTATCGAGCGCCCCCTCCACGAAGGGTGCGCCGTACCGACCCGGCTCCACGGTCATCACGAGAACCCGATCCAGTTCATCTAGGTGGCTCTCAAGTTTAACCAGTGGGGTGCCGGGGTTTATAGCGGCGGATACCTCGAAGCCGAGTTCCTTCGCCTTCCTGAGCGCCCGTGGGAAATCGTCGGACTCGACGTGGATGATGACGGACTCGACCTTTCCCCTGAGTTTCTCTAGGTGTTCGAGGGGCTGCTTGACCATGAGGTGGGCCTCGTAACGGAGCCCTTCGGGGAGTTTCACGTCAAACATGAGGGAGGTTGAGGGCACGAATCTGCCGTCCATGAAGTCGAGCATAACCCACTCGACGTTCCCCTTGAGGCGCCTAAGCATCCCGTCGAGCTCTTCCTGGTTCCCCGCTATTATGGCGGGGAGGATCCTTGTGAACACGGGTGCAGTATGGGGGAGGTTTGATAAAGAATATACCCCCGCGGGGGCAGCAAGGTGAAGAATGGAAACGTGGTGACTATCGGCAGGCTGCCAAGTCTATCTCCCTCTTTGGCACGTCGATGACCTTTATGTCGACGAACTCATAGAGGGGTTCATTCTCATGGTTCTCTACGTCGAGGTAGACGTCCACGGCGTCGAGGATCTTTGTCATGACGGCGTCTATGCTCCTCGCCTTTGCGTGGCAGCCGGGTAGCTCTGCCACCGAGGAGACGTAGTTGCCATCCCGGTCCCTCTCTATGTATACCCCGAACTTCAGGGTCTATCACCGTTCTAAGCCCTCCCCCTGTGGGGATTTAAGCCGGTTTGAGTAGGCTCGGTGGACACACATCTTGTTTGTAGAGGGGGGAGATAACAGTCGAGGGTTAGGACTCGGTCTCGGGGCCTCTTCTGTATGTATCAGTGGTCACTAACGCGTGTTTATTATCCACACCCTGTTTGGCGTTACCTATGCTCTACGAGAAGCCCTGGTTCGACGCCTTCGAGGGTAGGTGGTACGGGGATTATCGTAACGTTGATTTTCCGGATAACCCACTCTGCTCGATGTGCAGAGGGCACACGATTATTACGCGCCATAGGATCAGGGACGCCGACATGAACTGGCGCTACGCCCGGTACATGTGCAGGGGCTGCGGGTACATCTTTGAGGAGGAGATCCTCCCCCGGTACGAGTACCTGCTAATCGAGAGCTGGAGCGATAGGGGGAGCTAGCTGGGGGGTTCATTGGTGCAGGGGGTGGGGTTCGAACCCACGGAGGACTAATCCATCAGGTCCTAAGCCTGACCCCTTTGGCCACTCGGGAACCCCTGCGACGCCTTTAGATGAAACGTATGCGGTTTAAAAGGTATACGCGTAGAGCGTCTTTAAACAAAATAGTATAACTATAGAGGCGTAAAATCGTTTTTCAGCTGACACGCGTCATCCAGGCGGAGAGCGTAGGCCTCCCAGCTCCACTTACTCGGCTTTCCCGGGTCGTTCTTCGTCTTCCCGTATATCCTGCCAGCCACGAGCCACTCACCATTTGACCTGACGTTGATCAACCCATGAATACACTTTTCATAGATCTGGACACCGTTCTTCTGATTGTCTGGGATACGTTTGAACGTGGCGGCGATCTCCGTGGAGAATAGCAGGGGCTCTTTAACCATCTCCGGGGCGTATCTTCCCAGGCTCCCGAGCAGGTTGGCTCGGGGATGCCCGTAATCGGGTTCGTCCCCCGAGGAGACTATGGTGATCCAGGGTTTTACGGCATCGAGGAAATCGGTCGAGAAATCGGGGCTGCCGTGGTGATTGGCCTTGAAGACCTGCGCATTGAGGTCTCCACCCCACCTATCCAGAATCTGCTTCTCGCCCCGTGCATTCCTATCCCCGCATAATAGAATCCGGGCTTTGTTGTACTCCAGCAGGACTGAGAGGGAGTTCCCATTGATTGTCTTCCCCGCGTCATCGTAACAGGCGAGTTTAGGGTTGCCCGCCGTACCTTGATCTAGAGGACCTAAGAAGGTTATAGTAAGCTGGCCCGAGGAAAAACTCAGTTTAGGCGTATTTTGATCCGCCCTCTGACAGTTCAGGGCGATGTTTTCTTTCGAGGCATGAACCTTAGCGGTTTTAACGGCGTCCACCCAATTTTTATAAACCGAGTTAAGCCTCGAGTAGCGGTTATTTAGATCATCTACGTCATTGTAGAGATCAGTGAGATACTTATTGTCCCCACTACCGGTTGTTTTCCCAATCTTCCCGTCACTCTCCTTGGCTATACCGTTGTGATAGATCGCCTTGACGATGACGTTCTCATCGTTGAGAATTGTTGAAAGCCCTGCCACGTGATCTTCGTCTCCATGCGTCAGGATCACGGCGTCGAAGATTGTTGGATACTTCTTCAGGTTGTATTTCCACCTGAGGAAGCTGTGTGCGCTTTCGTCGCGCCCGCCATCTATGAGTATTCGCTTATCATCCGGGGTCTGAATAAGGAACGAATCGCCTTGCCCAACGTCTATGGAGTAGATTTCGAGTAGCCGATTTTCACCGATGGCGTTTTTAGCAATATAGCCTTCACCCCCTCTGAATTTGACGGCTTGCTCGTCTCCGATTACATCGTCTTTTAGCTTGATCCATTCACCCACAAGCAGATGGGCCAATAGCTCCCTGCCGCCGGTATTAGCTGGTTGGCTGTACACGTTTGTAATGAGTTGATTGGTCCACCGGTACTTTCTCTTCTCGTTCTCTGCGTCGAGAATCGTCTTTGGAGGCATAAGAGTCTGATTAGTGATTGATGAATGTTACATTAAAAGCTGGCGTAGAAAAATCGTTGTCTCCTTACCGGACCTACCATCGAGTCCTAAGCCTGATCCCTTTTGCAACTCGGGAACCCCTGCGACGCCTCCCAACTAGAAACACGAGAAGTTTAAAAGCATACCCCGGAGGGGGCGAGTTTATAGCCGCGCCGACATCAGGTTGGCTATGGCGGAGGAGGCTCGGGAGGAGCCGCTCAACGTTTCGAAGCCCCTGATTCTCGCTGGGGGCTTCCAGGTCTTCGCCGATCAGCTCTACAACCGCTTCATCCAGCTCCTCGCCATCGCCGTTGGGGCCACCGTCGATCAGCTAGGCGTCCTAAACGCCGTCAAGAGCGTGGCGAGCAACGTACTACAGATATTCTTCGGGAGGATGGCGGACAGGTTCGGTAAGAGGCGGTTCATAGCGGCGGGCAGGTTCCTGAACTGCGTGATCCTCGCGGCGGTCATCTTCATCGAGGCCCCGGAGTGGCTGATCCCTTTGATTGTGCTCTGCTCTATCTTTGTCTCCATGGCGCTACCCTCGTGGAACAGCCTACTCGGTGACTACGCGCCCGAGGGGCGCCGGGGGGAGGTCATCGGTCGCATCAATTCGCTCACCCAGATCGGTGGCTTAACGGCGATGCTCATCGCTCTCGCCATATCTCTCTCGCAGTCCGGGCCGAGCACCCGGGCGAGTTATCTCCCCGTGATGGCGATGGCCTCCGGGGCGAGCTTCCTATCGGGCGTCTTCGTCCTCTTAACCCGGGAGAAGCACCGCACCCAGGTGAGCACGACCCTCGACTTCTCCAGGCTCATAGGCGACTTGAGGCTCCGCCGGTACCTCATGTTGAACACCCTCTACGGCGTCGGCATGGCATTCGCTTGGCCCCTCTTCCCCTTCATAATCACCGAGAAGCTCGGCATGCCGGTCTGGCAGGTCGCCATACTGGCGATCACGGAGACGGCCGCGAACATCATGACCCAGAGGTTCGCGGGGCGGTTCATGGACAGGGTTGGGAGGAGGCCGATCATCGTCTTCAGCAGGATGGTCATGGCGCTGGCGCCCCTGTCGTACGCGTTGGCGACGAGCTGGCTCCACATAGTCGTTGCCGAGGTCTTCCTCGGGATGGGGATGGGGGCGTGGATGAGTTCCGAGAGCACCTACGCCATCGACCTCGCCCCCGGCGAGCTCCGCGCCACTTACCTAGCCGCCAGCGCCACCGCCTTCGGCCTCGCCAGCTTCGCGGGGAGCCTCCTCGGCAGCTACGTCACCGAGCACGTCCTCACGAGCGGGGGCATAGAGGCGATAAACACGGGACTACTCATCTCCGCCGTGCTCAGGGTGGTGCTCGGCTTCGCCTACGTCACCGCCTACGAGTCGAGGCCGAAGAGGCAACCATAGTTTCAAATAATGTGTGGGGCGCCCCCATGGAGCTATGGGAGAGGAAAAGGAGCGCCTGAGAGATCCGAGGGCACTCTACCTCACAGGCGCCGCCCAGTCGGTCTCGGACACGATCATCGACAGGTTCACAGGCACCCTAGCCGTGGCCGCCGGCGCGACCGTCGCCGAGTCCGGCCTGATAAACGGCGGGAAGCAGCTGGCCCTCACCCTACCACAGGTGATCTTCGGCAGCTTCGCGGACTCCTTCGGTAAGAAGAGGATAATCATAGCTGGGCGCATCCTATGCGGCGTGGTGTTGGCCGCCCTAGCCTTCGTCAACGCCCCGATCTACCTCTTCGCCCTGATAATCGCTGTCTGTGTAGCCATCTCGATGGCGACCCCGGCCTGGGGGAGCCTCATCGGCGACTACGCCGGGGAGCTGAGGCGGGGAACCATAATCGGGAGGATCAACAGCGTCGCCCAGATAGGGGGCTTCACCGCCATGGTCGTGGCTCTCATCATCACCTTAAACCAGACAGGCCCGATGACGGTGTCCTCCTTCACGCCCCTGCTGCTCCTCGCCTCCGCTTCGAGCTTCATCTCAGCAATCCTCGTCTCATTCACGAAGGAGAAGCCACCCGCGGGTGGGCGGCGCCACTTCGAGTTCGCCGCCCTCGTGGAGGATAAGGACCTCAGGCGGTTCCTGACGGTCAGCTTCATCTTCGGCGTCGGCGCGGCTACGTCGATGCCCTTCTTCTCCTACGTCACGGTGGGGAAGCTGAATATGAACATCTGGCAGATCGCGGCGACCGCCGTCGCGAGCCTCGCCTTCAACGTGGTTAGCCAGAGGATGTTCGGCAGAATCCTTGACAGGGTTGGGAGGCGCCCAGTCATCGTCTTCAGCCGCGTCGCGATGGTCTCCTCCTGCCTCGTCTACGCATTCGCGACCAGCTGGCTCCATATAGTCGCCGTCGAGGCCTTCATCGGCGTCGCGTTGGCGGCGTGGTCGAGCGGGCAGTCCACCTACATCATCGATCTGGCGCCTCAGAAGCTCAGGGCGACGTACCTCGCGGCGAGCATGACGGCGGTGGGGGTCTCAAACTTCCTCGGCTCATACGTCATGGGGACCCTCTCCCAGGGATACATCGCCGCCACGGGCTACGCCGGGATAAGCATGGCGCTGATATTCGCGGGTGTCCTGCGCTTCTTCCTCGGGTTCCTCTTCCTGACGACACGCGAGTCGAAGCCCGGGGCATGAGAAGAGAGATAAAGCCCCGCGGCCCGAGTCTCCCCCGTGAGTGTTATGGAGTTAAAATGGCTGGGCCACGCGAGCTGGATGCTCAAGGCGGCGGGGAAGATCATCTACATCGACCCCTACGAGGGGGAGTACACGCCGAAGGGGGACATGGTCCTCTCCAGCCACTCCCACACCGACCACTGCAAGGAGGACAAGCTCAAGGCGGCGGTGGGGCCATCCACGATCTTCATCGCCCCCGCCGACTGCGCCAAGGCGGGGGTCAAGCCCACATCCCTCAAGCCCGGCGACAAGATGAAGATCGGCGACGTCGAGGTGGAGGCCGTCGACGCCTACAACGTCAAGAGGTTCAGGAGCCCCGGAGTGCCCTTCCACCCCAAGGGCTTCGGCGTCGGGTACCTCATACGCGCCGAGGGGAAGACCATCTACCACACGGGCGACACCGAGTTCGTCTCCGAGCTTAGGAAGCTGAGGGGGATCGACGTGATGCTCTGCGCCACCGGCGGCACCTACACGATGGACAACGACGAGGCCGCCGAACTCACCCTCGCTATAGGGCCGAAGGCCGCCATACCGATGCACATCTGGGACACCGACCCCACCGCCTACAAGAAGAAGGTCGAGGCGGGCGGCGCCACAAAGGTAACCATACTGAAGCCAGGTGAAGTCTACAAACCCTGACCCAACACCCGACCTGAACGGGCTGAGTTTTTATCCCCACGGCCACAGAGTCACCCACAGGTTCGAGCCGCTGGCGAGCCTCTTCCAATCGATCTGGCCCGGCTTCAGCCAGTGGCTCACCACCGTCACCATCTTCGACTTCGTCTAGCTATTCTGGCCGCTCCTCGTGATAGACGCCCTTCGTGTCGTCGGGAAGGACGTGGTTCTGGGTTTAGACGGGGTGAGGAGGAAGCTGACCAAGGACGAGAAGACTGATGTGGTTTACCCGAGCCTATCCATCGTCTGGTCTACCCGAACAAGGAGATCATCGTCGTCGACGACGGGTCAAAGGACGAGACATACCGCATAGCGAGGGAGTACTCGGGCAGGGGGCTGATAAGTGAGGGGTTCACTTCCCCCACATGTCGAGGGGCGGCTTCGCGTCGGCGGGGAGCGGGCTCCTGTAGGTCTTCCCCATCATCCTCCTCGCTTGCTCCTCCTGTGCCCTCTTTAGCAGTTCGGGTTTGGTGAGGAGGTCGACGGCGGAGGCGGCCATCACCTTCGAGGCGAATATGAGGCTCCTGCGGCCGATGCCCGTGCCGGAGGCGGCGACGTTCATCCAGCTATGGCCGGGGGTGCCGAGGGGCCACGTCGCCGTTGAGAACTCCATGGTGGGAGCCTTCCAGCTAACGTCGCTGACATCCGTGGAGCCGTGGCTGACCTCACCCTCGTCCCACGCGTCGGGAATACTGGAATCCATGATGACTCCCTCGAGCTTCTCCCAGCCGGGGCGCTTCGACTTGCGGAGGGAGTCCCTCTTCTGCTCGGCTGGGACGTTCTTCGACAGCTCCTCGGCGAAGGCCAGCTCCTCCTTGCTCCACTTCGGTGCCCCGATTAAGCGCATGTTCTCGGTTACGAGTTCGCTGAGCGCCTTGCTCGGTATCTTGTTGTAGACGGCCTTGAGGAACTCGACCTTCAGGGTAGTCTCGGTCATGAGGGTGGCCCCCTCGGCTATCTTGAGTACCCGGGCGTAGATGCTGTCGACCTGGTCCCTCTCGGGGGCGCGGATGAGGTACCAGCTTCGGGCGTAGTCGGGGACGACGTTTGGCTGGCCTCCCCCCGCCTCGATGACGTAGTGCATCCGGGCGTCCTGTATGACGTGTTCGCGGAGGTAGTTGACGCCGATGTTCATGAGTTCGACGGCGTCGAGGGCGCTCCTGCCCTGCTCTGGGCTGCCGGCGGCGTGGCTGGTCTTGCCGTAGAAGTGAAACTTGACGCTGTTGTTGGCGAGGCTGCTGCCGAGGCCGCCGTAGTTCATGGCCCCGGGGTGGTGGCTGAGGACTGCGTCGACGCCGTCGAAGACGCCTGCGCGGACCATCCAGACCTTGCCGCTGCCGCTCTCCTCGGCGGGGGTGCCGAAGAACCTGATGGTGCCCTTGACGCCGTTCTTCTCCATGGCGTATCTTGTGGCGATGGCACCCGCCATGCCCGAGGCGCCGTGTATGTTATGGCCACAGCCGTGACCGTTGCCACCCTCGACGATGGGCTCCCTCACGGGCACCTTCCTCTGCGAGACACCCATGAGGGCGTCGTACTCGCCCATGACCCCGATGATCGGGCCCCCCTTCCCCCAGGTGGCTACGAATGCTGTGGGGATGCCCGCGACCCCACGCTCCACGGCGAAGCCGTGCCTCTCAAACTCCCCGCTGAGGAGCTTAGCCGACTCGTACTCTATGAATCCGAGTTCGGCGTAATCCCAGATCTTATCACTTACCTCTATCACCCTCCCCTCGTTCTCATCGATCCAGGAGAGGGCGTCCTGCTCACCCTTTTCGAGGCTCATGAAGAATAATTAATTCCACGGTGCTATAATAGAGTAGCCCGTTAGAGGCTGAGGATCTTCAGGATCTCCCGCCTACGGACGACCCTGTAGGCCGGGTGATATTTGTCCCTGTACTGCTCTGTGTGGTGCATGGGCTGTGGGGCGTCCCTGTCGAGGTCCCGGTTTATGGCGTCGACCTCGTTGTACTCGAAGTCTAGCTGCCCAGACCAGACCAGCTTAGCGAAGGCCTCCCAGATCTCGATGAGGTCCTTCGGGTTCCCGACTACCTCGGAGTTCCTCATCGCCTCCATGAGTTGGATGAGGGGGTAGCCCTTGGCGAGGAATGGGCGGAGGTTGACGCGCACAACGGAGCCGTCGACAGAGACGCTCTCCATGAGGGGGTCCCCGGGTTGATCCTTTACGTCGAGGCTCGCCGCCTCCTTTTGGAGGTAGTCCCATGCGCCGGGTCCCATCAGGTGACCCACCCCGTATACCCCCTGGTAGAGGAGCTTGTAGGCGTCGCGTGCACGCATCTCGGGCCTCGCAGCCTTGTGAGCGCCTACCAGCTCTGCCACCCTCTTCCATGACCCCATATCTTTAGACCTCGTTGAATCAACTTTTAAGGGCGTCGAGGTTTTAACGGCTCGCTGACTATCACATGCTGGGTGGAGTCGTTGTCCCTCGGGGTGTTTGGGCGCAGGGTCTCGCCGGGTCACGCGGAGACGTTCCCGGTGAAGGTCGGGGAATACGCGGATGGTACGCCGATATCGTTGACGATCAGGGTCGCGGTCGGGGCCCGGGAGGGACCGAGGATGACCATCCTCGGTGTCCAGCACGGCGACGAGTACGGCGGCATGGAGATCAGCAACAGGGTCTTCGACGGCGTAGACCCGAAGGAGTTCAGGGGCTCCCTCGTCTCCATCCCCGTATCGAACCCCCTGGCGTTCAACGCGGCCGAACGCGCCTCCCCTCCCCCCATGGGGTACGAGAACCTGAACATGAACAGGGTCTGGCCCGGAGACCCGAAGGGCCTCCTCATGGAGAGGATAGCCGCCGAGATATGGGACCAGGCGATCAAGGACTCTGACCTCGTCGTGGACCTCCACGAGGGCGGGCGCGCCTTCATGGCGAGGTACATCCACGCGAGGGGGACACCGGAGACGGAGAGGCTAGTCGGCGAGCAGAACACGAGGCTCTACAGGCTCTTCGGGCAGGGGGTCCCCGTCCTCGGCGGCGTCAACACCCGCCCCGGCATGATGGGGAGCCTCAGCATCCAGGCGGGACTTGTCGGGATACCCACCCTGAGCCCCGAACTAGGCGGCGGGGGCAGACTATGGGACGACCTCGTCGCAACCGGGGTACAGGGCGTGAGAAACGTATTGATTGGCCTGGGGATGATAAACGAGGAGTCGGTGGGTTCCGACGCGGGGCAACTCGTCAGCGATGGGAGCAGCTGGCCGAAGACCCAGCACGGGGGCGTTATGTACAACTGCTGCGGGCTGGGCGCCGTCGTGGAGGGGGACACGCTCCTCGGGGTCCTCAAGGACACGGCTGGGAGGGTAATAGAGGAGTGCAGGGCGCCCTACAGATCGGTCATCTTCGACACGAGGTACCAGCCCACCGTCTACCCGGGGGACTGGACGTT
>Ga0315286_10001358_pt1 | contig 22148 bp, 14 predicted proteins | sample YL17G10_0_MG_FD_205038 | JGI IMG/M metagenome (GOLD analysis project Ga0315286, IMG submission 205038) | Sediment microbial communities from Yellowstone Lake, YNP, Wyoming, USA - YL17G10_0 | ecosystem: Environmental > Aquatic > Freshwater > Lake > Sediment | place: USA: Wyoming | collected...
CAGGTCGCCATCCACCGCGGACTGCCCGACTCGCTCGAGCAGGGCGGGATGTCCGACTCGACCAGCGGCTGGGAGATCCTGAGCGATCGCGCCGCGACCTACGACCTGATGAAGCTCCGCAACGGCGTGTTCGTTACGCTCGCCGAGGGGCTTGCGCCCGCCGGGCACTACACGCAGATCCGGCTCAAGCTCGGCGCGGGCTCGAATCTCGTGGTGGATGGCGTCACCTATCCGCTCACGGTGCCGAGCGGCATGCAGAGCGGCTACAAGCTCGTCGGTGAGTTCGACGTGCCCGCCAGCGGCCTCGTGGAGCTGGCCCTCGACTTCGACGCCGCGCGCTCGATCCACCAGACAGGCAGCGGCAGCTACATGCTCAAGCCCACCTGCCGGGTGTTGCCGATGTACGACGTGGGTGGCATCGCCGGCAGCCTCGTGCCGGACAGCACGGCGGCCTGGGTCTATGCCATCTCCGGCGTCGACACCCTTGCGACCGGCATGCCGGCCCTTGACGGGCACTTCGTGCTGACCCTGCTCAAGACCGGCACTTACACGCTGGCCATCCACCCCGAAGCGGGCTATCGCGACACGTCACTCGCGGGAGTGGACGTCATGGCGCAGCAGATCACGCAGTTGGGGGAGATCCAGCTGACGGCGAAGTAGCCGCAGCCGAGTGACGCGCCCCCGGTCTTCGCAACGGGCGCGCACCACGGCCGAGGCCCCGGGGCGTGATACCCTGGGGCCTCGTGTCACTCGTGCCAGGGAGGGCGGAGCGGCCGCACTACTGCCAGCCCTCGTCGATCGCCCGTTGATACGCCGGCCAGTAGGGATCGGGCTTGGGCTCGGCGAGGAACTTCCGGGTACCATCCGGCTCCTCGAGACTCAACTGGCCGCAGCCGGGCACGACTTGGCCCACATCGGCCGCGTGGATCCCCGCCGCGGCCAGCGCTTCGAGCACGGCTGTCGCGTGCGCGGGCCGTGCCGTGGCGATGAGCGTGCCCTCGGAGAGCGTCCAGTAGGGATCGGTGCCGAACACCTCGCAGGCCGCGCGCGCCTCGGGCGTGAGCGGGATGCGCGCGCGCTCGACGGCGAGGTCGTGTCCGCAGGCGCGCGCCAGCTCGAGCAGGCCGCCGAGCACACCACCCTCGGTGGCATCGTGCAGCGCGGTCACGCCGTGCTCGCGCACGCCCACGCGCAGCGCCGCGCGGCAGTCGGCCACGACGCTGACCTGCGTGAGCAGCGCCCGGGCCCGCGCGACACCGGCGGCGTCGAGCTTCGCACCCAGCCGCCGCGGAAACAGCCAGGCCGCGATCGCCGTGGCCTCGATGGCGCAGCCCTTGGTCACGATCACGCGGTCGCCTGGTGAAGCCATCGCCGGTGTGAGGTAACTCGATTCGTCGCCCACGCCCATCAGCGTGCCCGCGCCGATGATGGAGTAGTCGCATCCGGCGTAGCGCCCGGTGTGGCCGGTCACGACCGACACGCCCAGATGCGCCCACTCGTCGCTCATCGCGAGCCAGTAGGTCTCGACCTCGGCATCGCTCATCTGCGGCGGCAGGTTGAAGGTGATCGAGGCCCAGGCGGGCGCGATACCCGTCGTCCACAGGTCCGAGGCGATGAGGTGGCACGAAAGCCGGGCGGAAGCCTCGAAGCCGAGCGCGGGCACGACCGAGAGCGGATCGGTGGTGACGGCGAGCACACGGGCGCCACCGAGCTTCACGATGGCCGAGTCCTGCCCCGCGCGCGGCCCCACCAGCACCTCGGAGCGGTCGGCGCCCAGATGCGGCGCGATGACGCGCTCGAACTGCCCGGGCGCGATCTTGCCGAGGGGACTGGAAACCCTGTTCATGCGTCTTGGCCCGCAGTGGGCGTCATCGTCCCCCCACGGCTCAGCCCGGGTACTTGCCCGTGATGTAGTCGGTGAGGTAGCGGATCTCGACACGGCCCTCGGCCGAGAGGTGCCGCACCACGTCGCCGATGGAGACGATCCCCGCCAGCCTTCCGGAGACGACCACGGGCAGGTGGCGGATGCGCTCCTGGGTCATCACCGCCATGCAGTCCTCCACCGGCCGGTCGGGGTCGGTGCAGACCAGGCGCTCGCTCATGACCTCGCGCACCCGCGTGACCTTCGGGTCACGCCCCTGGAGCACGACACGCCGCAGGAAGTCGCGCTCGGTGAAGATGCCGACGATGGCGTCACCTTCAGTGACCACCAGCGCACCGACGTTGTGCCGGACCATCTTCTCCAGCGCCTCGAAGGTGGTCGTCTCGCGCTCGACGGTGTGGACCTCACGGCCCTTGTGCGACAGGACGTCCGCGACTCGGCTCATGGCCGCCTCCTGGATGGGCATCGGTGCGGGAGGGTGCGACCCCGACCCGCAGGATATTCCGGTGGCCGCGCTCCCCTGCTGCGGCCCGACGAGGCGCCATTCTCGCACAGGGGGTGCGGGGGTGTGAATCGCCGAAACCGGAGCACCCCGCACCCGCCGGAACACGCTACCGGGGCCGCGGGGAACCTCCCGCCCCAAGTCGCTCGAGCGACTCGCCCAGCCGCCGGATCTCCTCACCGTAGCGGGCCCAATCGCCCGCGCGCTGCGCCTGCAACGCACTCTGGTAGCGCTGCCGCGCCTCGGCGACCGCCGCCCGGAACGCCGCGTCACCCAGCGGCGCTCCGCCCGGCAGGGCCGCAACGGACGGCCCCGCCTGGCTGCGCGGCGCGGCGGAGCCGCCGAACAGCTCCGTCAGGGCGCCATCGAGCGTCTCGGACATCACCACCTGGTTCTGATAGGCGACCACCACGCGCTTGAGTTCGGGGATGCGCCCGCCCTCCGCCTGCAGGTAGAGCGGCTGCACGTACAGCAGCGAGGCCTCGATCGGGATCACCAGCAGGTCTCCGCGGATGACCTGGGAGCCCCGCTGATCCCACAGCGAGACCTGGCGGGAGATGTCGGTGTTCTGGTTGATCCGGTTCTTGATCTGCGTCGGGCCGAATACCAGGCTCTGGCGGGACAACCGGTAGACCCGCAGCTTCCCGTACTCGGCGCCGTCGTTGCGTGCCACCATCCAGGCCGCCAGGTTGTCCTTGCCCCGCGGCGTGAAGGGCACCATGTAGACGAACTCGGCCGCCGTCTCCTCCGGCAGACGCATGATGATGTGGCGCATGAACGGCACCGCCCCGGTGGCCTTGTCCCCGGTCGGGATCTGCCACTGGTCCTCGCGGTGGTAGAAGTCCTCCGGCGCCTCCATATGGTAGGTCGTGTAGAGGCCCGCCTGGATCCGGTAGAGGTCGTCCGGATAGCGGATGTGTGCGCGCAGGTCGGCCGGCAGGCTGTCCAGCGGGATGAAGATGCCGGGGAAGGTGCGGGCCCAGGTCCGGATCAGCGGATCGTCCGGCTCGCTGATATAGGCCTTCAACGAGCCGTCGTAGGCGTCCAGGACGATCTTCGCGCTGTTGCGCATGTAGTTCGTGCCATCGTCCAGCCGCTGTGCGTAGGGATAGCGTTTCGTGCGGGTGTAGGCATCGAGGATCCACTGGAGCGTGCCGTCGGCCGCGACCACCAGGTAGGGATCGCGATCGAACCGGAGGAACGGCAGCGCCTTCGCCACCCGCACCTTGATGTTGCGGTTGTAGAGCACCCGGCTGGCGCCGACGATGTCCTGCGAGAACAGGATGTTCGACGAGCCGAAGCGGGCGGCGAGCAGCAGGCGGCGCCACAGGTTGCCGACCGGGACGCCCCCGGTGCCCTGGTAGGCGGCGTAGACGTTCTCCTCGCCCGAAGGGGAGTCGAACTCGCGCTGCCGGGTGCCCACGAAGGCGTACGAGTCGGTCAGCTCGCCGTAGTAGATCTGCGGCCGGGTGACCTTCAGCGACACGCTCGAACTGGGCGGAAGGTCCTTGACGAACAACACCGGCAGGCCTTCGGTGGTCACCTGGTTGACGGGGCTGAGGGTGAGACCCATCCCGTGCGTGAAGGTCAGGTGCTCGTTGATGAAGGTCCGCGTCGGCAGCGACGCGGCGTTGAGCTCGCGCGGCGAGAGCAGCACCTGCCGGTACCGCCCGTCGATCCAGTACCGGTCGTCGTCCACCGAGACGAAATCGTAGTAGGTGCGGATCTCCTGGAGCTGCCCGAAGGTCTGCAGCAGTGGTTCACGTTCCCACAGGCGCACGTTCTCGATGGTTGGGGCGTTGGCGCGGAGGTCGGCCAGCGTCAGGCTGGAATCGACAGCCAACTCGCGGACCTCCACGCTGTCCAGACCCCACGCCAGCCGGGTCGCGGCAATGTGGGAGCGGAGGTAGGGAGTCTCCCGGGTCAACTCGGTCGGCGCCACCACGAACTTCTGCATCACCTGCGGGAAGACGCCGCGCCCGAGCAGGACCACGACCGCGTAGCCGCCGACGGCCACGATGCCGTAACGCACCAGCCGTCCCCGCAGACCGCCGGCCAGCACCAGGGCGGCGGCGGCCGCCGCCACGATCGCCGAAAGGCGCAGGGCCGGGAGGCGGGCCATCACGTCGGTGTAGCTCGCGCCGATCAGCGGACCCGTGGACGAGTAAAGCAGATTCGGCACGTCCACCACCCAGAGCCGTACGGCGGTGAGGAGCAACTGCACCGCAAGCACGGTGGCGAGGTGCATGCCTGCCGACGGCTCGATGCGGAACAGCGTGGGACGCACGCTGATGTCGCCCCGCACCAGGTAGACGGGCACCAGCAGGACGAGGCAGCCGACCGTGAGGCTGGAGAGGAAGCCGAGCGCAGCCGAGAGCCCCGGCAGCGCGAACACGTAGAATCCGATATCGCGCGAGAAGACCGGATCCAGGGTCCCGAACGGGGTGCGGTTGATCACCTGGAGCACGAGGTCCCACGCCCGCGTGGCGCCGAGTCCGGCCAGCAGGCCCAGGAGCAGCGAAACCGGCAGGCTCATACGGCGAAGCGCCCGCGTCAGGTCCAGTTGCGGCACCGACGGCCCGACGTCGACGAAGACGGGGTTGGCCACGCGCCTCCGCTGCGCGATCCACAGATTCAGGTAGAGCGCAACGGAGGTGGCCGCTCCCACGATGAGGAAGAGCAGCGACCGCGTGAGGAGCTCGCGGGTGAAGACGACTTCGTAGCCGATCTCCCGGAACCACCACCAGTCCGTGAGCAGGGCGGTGAAGGCCGGGAACGCGAAGATGAGCGCCGCGAGGGCGAGGATCACCAGCATGGGCGAGAGCCGGAGTCGGGGCACGGGCCTACCTCGTGGTGGGAGGTGCGGACAAGGATTCCTCTTCGCGCCCGGGAACCTAACCCCCTTCCCGGCCGCCGTCCACAGGCCTTCTCCCTCCGGGCCGATCCGCTGGAGCGCGCCCACCGGCCCCCGGCGCCCCGGGCGGCGCCCTCCCCGCAACCCTGCGCACGACATGGACACCGACCGCGGACGGGTCGTAGTCTACCCTGTGCCCGGGTCGCGAGCGCGGACACCGCCTCCCGGCCGGGCGTGTGCGCGGGGGCGCCGGCGTGCATGCCGATGGCCGCGCGGAGAGCGACCGGAGGCTATCTCCAGGCCCCGTACCCGATGAGGAGCGCGACCATCCCCACGCCCGAACGTCTCGGCCACGGCGCCCGGTTCGCGCTCGCCGCGCTCTACATCGCCGTCAACCTCCCATTCGCCTACAAGTACCCCCAGCGCGCCGGGGGGCACGGGATCCTCGCCTCCGCCCTCTACGTGGCTTTCGCGGCCGTGCTGTGGTTCGCGGGACCTCGCCTCGCTCGGGCGTGCGCGCGTCGCGACCGCAGCGGCTGGGGCTTCGCCGCCGTCGCCGCCTGCGCCGCGATCGCGCTGACGCTGGTCATGACGCGGTTCGACCCGGAGTCCCTGCGGGTGACGCGCTACCCGGCGATCCGCGAGTGGCTCGACCACCTGCTCCACGGCCGCTTCCCGTACGCCTCGGCCGTGCTGCCGTCCTCGTTCCCCGTTCTGTTCCTGATCGCACTGCCGTTCCATGCGATCGGCGACCTCGGCCTCCTCCAGATCGCGGCCTTCGGGGCATTCGCCTGGGCCTGCCACCGCGCGGCGCGCGCGCACCCCGAGACGGCGTGGTTCGCGCTCGGGTTGCTGCTCGCGGCGCCGCTCTTCCTCTACGAGATCGTCACGCGCAGCGAGCTCTTCAGCAACATGACGCTCACACTGCTGCTCCTCGGGTGGCTCGAGGGGGAGACGCGGCCGGCGGCCAGGCCATGGCGCGGCATCGCTGCGGGACTCCTGCTCTCCACGCGCGGAATCGTCGGGCTGGCGTATGCGGTCTTCCTGCCGTGGCGCTTCCGCGACGACCGGCGCTCCGGGGCCGTCGTGGCGGCGTGGTGCGCGGCCACCTTCACCGCGACGCTGGTGCCGTTCCTCCTCTGGGACGCGCGCCGGTTCGCGCAGTTCGGCCCGTTCGCCATCCAGCTCTCGTACATCTCGAAACCGCTGCTGGCCGGCGTCTTCGCCGTGGCGATCGCGTGGGGCGGCCGGGCGCGCACGGTCCTGCAGGCCTGGCTAGGGATCGTGTGGATCCTGTTCGGTGTCATCGCCGCGCTGTTCGCCTGGTCGGTCGCGCTCCAGGGCTGGACCTACGTCCTGGTCCAGGATGACTTCGACATCTCCTACTTCGCCTTCGCCCACACCCTTCTGATCTGGGTCGTGGCGCGCTTCGGCGCACCGCCCGACCCGGCCGCTTCGGCACGCCCGGCGTCGAAGCGCGAGCAGCCCGCCGTCGAGGGCTGATCCCGGCCGGCCGACGCACTCGCGGTCGCACCCGCGAGAAGCCGTCCGCCCACCCGGGCGTGGCGCGGGCGCGGTGGGCGCGACCAGGGATCCGCGAGCTACCTCATGATGGCGAAGCGCTGCACGACGCTCCGCGTCGGCGTGGTCATGCGGACGAAATAGAGCCCGGGCCCGGGTGTGCGGCGGGTCGAGAACGCGGCCTGGTGGCGACCGGCATCGTATTCGCCATCCGCCAGCGTGAGGACTTCGCGGCCCTGGACATCGAGCACGGCGATGTGGATCCGCACCGCGCGAGGCAGGGCGAACCCGATGCGCGCGAGATCGCGCGCCGGGTTCGGCATGACGGCCGAGAGCGCGAACGCCGTCACCGGCCCATCCTCGACTCCGGTCGGGCCGGCGATGCTGAAGGCGGTGGCGCTGAGGCCGGAGCCGGTGTTTCCAGCCGCGTCATGGGCGACGACCTTGAGGAAGGTATTCGTCGTCGCGGGCTCGGTCGCGAGCCAGTCGTAACTGCCCGAGTTCGCCACTCCCGTGGCGATCGGGTCGAACGGCCCCACGGCGCCGTCCCGGGAGAGGAGCAGGTCGATCGAGGTGACGCCGACGCCATCCGTCGCGATCCAGGCGAGGCTCGCGTGCTGGCCCAGGCTGAGGACCTCGCCCCCGTTCGGGGCGGTCACCGTCACGACGGGCGCTGCGGAATCCGCGAACGTGGCCGTGCAGGTGAAACTCCTGTCCATGAGGACGGTGAGCGGGTTGGTGATCGTCGAGGTGTCGCCGCTCCAGCCGACGAAGACGAAACCCGTCGCGGGCACGGAGGTCAGGGTGGCCGAGGTCCCGTATTCGTAGCTGGCCAGGTCCGGTGAACGCGTCACGGAGCCCGAGCCGACGATGTTCACCGTCAACGTGAAGCTGTCGATCGCGAAGCTCGCGGCGATGGTGTGGTCGGTGGTGACGTTGGTGAAGTCGTAGCTCGCCACCGCACCGACGCTCACGCCGTCCACCCGCACGTCGGCGATGTGATAGCCCACCTCCGGCGTGATGGCGAACGTCTGGCTGGCGCCCGAGATGACGGTCACCGCGCCGCTCGGCGCGACGCTGCCGTGGGCGCCCGCGCTCGCCGTGATCGTGCAGCTCTGGGCGCACGGATTCGGGGTGCAGGACGTTCCCGCGCCCTGCCAGGCGCTCGGTGACACGCAGGCCGCCTCGGTGGTCCCGGTGCAGGCCCCTCCGGGCGCGCAGCAGGCGCCGGTCGGCGGCGGGGAGATCGTGAAATTCACATTCGAGACGTCGAAGAAGACGTTGCCGGCGGCCTCCACCTTCACCCGGGCCAGCGTGGTCGGAGCCTCCGGCAGGGTCACCAACTCGGAGCCGTCGTTCGGCGTGACGGCCGCCAGTACGACCGGAAACGTGTATCCGCCGTCGGTCGAGAGCCGGATATTGACGTTCGCGCAGTTGATCGGCGCCCCGGTGGTGCCGGCCACGTTCCAGCTGACCGTCTGCTGTGATCCACCGGGCCAGTCGACCGCGGTGCCGGGAGAGGTGACGACGAACGGTCCCGACGAGGCGACCCGGAACGAGATCGTGTCGCTCGCGACCCCGACGCCCCCGGCCTGCACGTCGCGCACCGTGACCTTGAACAAGAGGGTGCGCGCGTAGCCGGGGAGCAACTCGCCGATGGTGTGGACGTTGTTGAGCAGGTCGCTGGCCTTCGGGAAGATGCGCATCGGGCCCGGCCCGGGATCGAAGGAGCGAAAGATAGGTGCGTTCCCAACCGGCGAGTCGGGAGCTCCGGCCGGCCCGAGGTCCGCCTCCTCCCAGCAGAAGGATGGGACCCCGGTCACGGTCGCCGAGGCCGTGAGCGCGAACGGAGTGTTGATCGGGATCGCGAACCCGCCGGTGCCCGCTTCGGCCGCGGGCGCGACCACCCCGGTCGAGGTCGTGACCGGGCAGCCGTTGCCGGATCCGTTGGTCGTGTAGCCGACGATCTCCTGGATGCTGATCCAGAGGAAGTAGTCGTCGCTGTTCATCTGCAGGTTCTGCGGAGAGCAGATCCCCGCATAGGCCATGATGGTCGAGCCACTGCCGGGCTCATAGGCCGTGGAGGCGTTGCGGTTGCCTCCGGTGCAATTGCCGGAGTTGCCGTTGAAAGGGTGGTTGCCACCGAACTGGTGCCCGATCTCGTGCGCCACGTAGTCGATGTCGAACGCGTCCCCGATCGGCTGCGGAGATCCGGTCACGCCCTGGGCCTTCAGGCCCGCCCGGCAGACGACGCCGAGTCCGGCGATGCCGCCTCCACCCGTCGAGAAGACGTGCCCGATGTCGTAGTTGGCGCTGCCGATCACGGCGTCGAGGTTCGTCTGGTTCTGATTGAGCATGGTGCTGCCGTTCTTGTTGTTGTACGGGTCCTTGGCCGGGTCCGTGTAGATGATGAGGTCGTTGTTGGCCACCAGGACCATGCGGATCGACAACTCCTTCTCGTAGACGCCATCCACGCGGTTCATGCTGGTCACCACCGCGGCCAGTCCGAGGGCGACCGTGCCGCCCTGGAAGGCGGTGTACTCCCCCGTGGCCGCCACCGCGGCGCGGTAGGTGCGAAGCTGACCGCCCGAGCCCTGAAGGCCGGCCGCGACCAGCCCCTGGATCTCGGCCGCCATCCCGTCCACGTCCACGACCGTGCAGCCGCCGAAGACCTTGTCCGACCGGAGGTCCCGCTTGTAGTAGCTCTGGTAGTGCCGATCGTTTCCGCGCTGGATCGGATCGATGTAGATCGCGCCGCCGGCAGAGAGGATGAGGCCATGGAATCCGGCCGGTGTGAGGTCGAAGCGCACGGTGGCCGACGGATCGTCGATCCCGTAGCCGGCGTAGGTGCGGATCTCCGGATAGCGGGCTTGCAGCTCCGGGGCCATGATCGGGGACTCGACGAGCGCGAATCGTCCGAACGAGCCGTCCGGCAGGGGCAGATCGATCTCCGAGCGGAACGCGGCAGCCCGGGAGCCCTCGAGCGGGACGCGCGCGAGGAGGACGCGCAGCCCGGCACGGTCGAGGCTCAGGGCGCGGTAGCGGTCGGGCGTGATGAATCGCTCACCGGCCGGCACGAGCCCGGCGCTGGAGACATCGGACCAGAGGCGGGCGGCAAGGGACTGGGCGCCCGCCGCAGGCGTCAAGCCGAGGGCCAGGATCAGGGCTGCGGAGAGGTGCCTCAGCGATCGGCGGAGCATGACGCGGTTTCTCCCGGGGCAGCCTGGCAGGTGTGCTCGGATGCCGGTCGGCGGGCGGCCGAATACGCAGCCACAACACGAATTGACGGGTCCGATGGCGGACCATCCATGGCCGCTTCGCGCCCGGCTCCGACCGACAGCCGACAGGACACGTCATGACCCCCCGGGCGTACCCAAACCAGCCCCGAGTGACGACACTCAAGTGTAGCCGGGCAGCGGGGCGACCTCAAGACCCATTCGGGCGCCTCTCGGCTCTCTCCGGGAACCCGGAGTCGTCAGCCTGGAGCCGCTCAGCTCGCCAGGCGTGGTGACGCCGCGCCGCCCGCGCGACCCGTCCCGGCCTTCGGCGCGGCGGCGGCGCCCCGGGCGCGCGGTTGTCTGACACGGAAGCGTGAGCAACGGGTGCGGTCGAGTGCGACGTCGAAGAGCTCCGGAAGCGGCAGTCCGGGTGTCGTGGTAGCATGCTGCACGCAGAGATCCTGGTCCGTGCGGGAGAGCTGCCTGAACATGGCCTCTCGGGCACACGGAGATCCTTGCGTTCTTCAATGCTTCACGAATCATCCGGGCTGACTTCCGACGCTGCGGGCAAGCGCCCGAGAGATTCCGTCGAGTACGGGAATCCGGCCAGCCGCATCCCGGCGCTTGCCACCACGCCTGCCGGCACCGAGATCCAAGGGTGGCCGGTGAGTCGACGGCCCGCTTCGACGGGTGACCTGCTGTCCTGATTGGCTCCATAGACAGCGCACCCTGGGCCTCTCCGGCCCAGGACCGCAGACGGATCTCTCATGCATCGTGGCCGCCTGACCCTCCAGCGGTTCCTCCTCGCGGGCTTGCTCCTGGCGCTGCCCGCGTCCGCGCGCGGCGAACTGCGTCTCCTGCCCGAGCCTCGCAGCGTGACCCTGAGAGCGGGGCGCTTCGCGTTTCGCGCGCCCGTCGTCATCTCGGTTGCCGCCGGTGACGCCGAGGACAGCTTCGCAGCAGGGCTCCTGGCCGAGGAGATCGCGGCCGCAACCGGGACTCCGGGGCAGGTCGTCGACGGCAGGCACGGCGCCATCGTGCTGGACCGTGCGGGAGCCCCGGCGGAACTGGGTGAGGAAGGATACCGGCTCGACGTTCAGCCGTCCCGGGTGCGTCTCGCGGCACGCACTGCGGCCGGGATGTTCTACGCCGTCCAGACGCTGCGCCAGATGATCGAGTCCGACGGCATCCCCGCGGCGACCGTCGTGGACTGGCCCGCGCTGCGCTGGCGGGGCGTCCACGACGACCTCAGCCGCGGCCCCGTTCCCACACTCGAGTCGCTCAAACGCCGGGTCCGGACCGCCGCCGACTTCAAGCTGAACTTCTACGTGCTCTATCTCGAGGGCTGCTACGGGTACCGGAAGCATCCGCTGATCGGTCCTCCGGGTGGAGCGCTCGAGCAGGGCGAGGTCCGGGAGCTCGTGGCGTACGCCCGCCGATTCCACGTCGAGCTCGTGCCGGAGCAGCAGACCCTGGGGCACCTGCACCAGGTCCTCAAGTACGAGAGCTACGCCGACCTGGCCGAGATTCCCAACGGGAGCACGCTGGCCCCGGGGCCCAAGGCCGACGCCTTCATCCGCTCGCTGTACGACGAGCTCGTCCCCGTCTTCCCTGGTCCGTTCCTGCACCTGGGCGCCGACGAGATCGGAGAGCTCGGACAGGGGCGGTCCCGGGAGCAGGTCGCCAGGACCGGACCATCGGAAGTCTACGTGCAGCATCTCCGCGCGCTGCACGAGCTGATGAGTCCCTATGGAAAGAGGTTGCTGTTCTGGGGCGACATCCTCAAGGAGCGCCCGGATCTCATCCCGGAGGTGCCGGGCGACATGATCGTGGCGAGCTGGAACTACCTGCCGGCCGACGATTACGGTCCCTGGATCCGGCCGTTTCGCGATGCGGGCCTCGACGTCATCGTCTGCCCGGGGACGTCGAACTGGAACCGCGTGTTCCCGAATCTCGACATCGCCCTGCCCAACATCCGGTCGTTCATCCGCGAGGGCCAGCGGGGCAAGGCGCTCGGCGCGCTGACGTGCACCTGGGTCGACGACGGCGACGGGCTGTTCGGGCTCAACTGGTACCCACTGGCCTTCGGCGCCGCGGCCTCGTGGCAGGAGGGAGATTGCGACCCGGCGCGCCTGAAGCAGGTCTTCGACTGGGCGTTCTTTCGCAACCCCGGCACCGAGGTGGCCCAGGCCATCGAGCAGCTCAACAGCGCCCATCGCCTGATTCGCAGCGTCCGGCCGACCGACGCGAGCACCCAGTTGCTGTGGCACCACCCGGTCCACGTGGCCATGGAGCGTCGCACGATGGCGCAGATCGAGCCGATCGCCGCCCCGCTGCGACTGGCCCAGGAGCAGGCCATCCAACTCGTCGAGCAGGCAAGGCCCCGTGTCCGCCGGAATGCGGACGTCCTGGACGAACTCGGATTCGCGGCGCGCAGGCTCCACGGCATCGGGCTGCGCGCCAGCCTGGCCAGGCGGGTCCCGGAACTCTACCAGCGGGCCGTGGATTCGATCGTCCCCGGTCAGCCGGCGGCGGCCGCGCTTCAGACGATCGCGTCGATCATCACGCTGCTCGTCGACGGCCGGGAGAACGCGGTGGCGCTCCGCGCGGAGCACGAACGGCTGTGGTTGAGCGAGAACCGCCCCTACTGGCTCGGCAACATCCTCTCGCAGTACGACCGCGACATCCAGCTCTGGATCGAGGAGCTCAACAACTTCCGCTACTACGACGTCCTCCTCCGTCGCGGCGCCCGGCCACCGTCGCCTGCCGAACTCGGACTCGCGCCCTGAATCAGCCACACCTCGCGACGCCTACCCGCGCGCTTCGGGGCGGGCACGCCTCGCTCGCGGGCCTGATCGCCCTCCGTCTTGGCCCGATACGAAGGCCGGCCTGTCCCTCTTGGCCACGCACTTCCTTGACTCAGCCCGGTGGAACCTGGCGACGTTCGGCCCATCCAGCGTGACGCCGCTGCGCCGGCCCCGGACCGGATCGCCGCAAGCGTCGGCAGCAGCAGGACGAGGCGGTTCATCGCCAGGCGGCGAACCCTCCGAGGCAGGCCAGCCCGATGCCGACGATCAGCGCCACGAGCGGGAAGAACACCACGGCCGTGTTCAGCAACCGTGCACAATGGAGGACTCGCGCCGCGCTGGCATGAGCCATCCCCGCCGCCAGGTCGGGGGCCGCGACGCTGCCGTCGTCGGCCGTCACCACGTGGCGATAGCGGTCCAGGATCTCCGAGCGGCTCGGAAGCGGCCCGACGACGACCGCCACGACGTCGGGGTGCAGGTGTGCGTATTGCCGGAAGGCCGGGCCGAGGTTCCTTGCGCTGACGTCCTCCAGGGGTTCGAGGACGACCGTGGCCCAGCAATCCTCCGTGCCCGCGGAGATGGTCCGGCAGATCCCGGGGAGGTCGCCTGCCGAACTGGCGACGCGCACCTTCCGGGGCGCGAATCCCAGGACCGAGAGCATGCGGAACACGCCTTCCGCCCGCGCGTCCTCCTGCGAATCATAGACGAGGGCGGACGGGGGAAGCTCTCGGATCGCGCCCGCCGGCCGCCACCCGTCGGGCCCCGTGACCTTCTTGAGGACCCACTCCAGCCACGTGACGATGGTCCGGAAGAACCGATTACCGTAATGAGGCATCTCTGCGACTCCTCCCTTTCTCGCCGGCGCTCGAGCTTGCGCGGGATCGCCCCCCGCAGGCCCTCGAGTCCGGCTGGTTCTCAATCCCCGAGAGGACCATCCTCCGGCCGGCCGGCTTCGAGTGGCAGCCGCCTCAGCCGCCAGGCGAGCAGCGGCGGGGTGAGCAGCGTGGTCGCGGCGATCATGGCGACCACGGCCGAGAAGATCGTCGGGTCCACGACGCGCTCGGCGCCGATCATCAGCCCGCTCCCGATGCCCGCGAAGATGAGCCCGACCTCGCCGCGGGGGATCATGCCCAGCCCCACCGCCAGCCGGTCGGCCCCCTTGCCCAGCACGCCGAGCGAGCAGGCCTGCTTGCTCACCAGGGCCACCGCGATGAGCGCGGCGGTGAAGCCCAGGATGCCGGCCTGTCCGAACACCGAGAGATCCACGCGCATGCCCATGAGCACGAAGAAGACCGGCACGAGGAACGTGGAGATCGGCTTGAGCAGCGTCTGCACGTCGCGCTGCGCCCGGTCGCGCGCCCGCAGGTCGCGGTAGTGGACCTCGTCGAGCACGAGCCCGGCGGCGAAGGCGCCCACGATGGGCGCCAGACCCAGCAGCCCCGCGAGCCACGCGGAGGAGAAGCAGAAGGCGAGTGCGAGCGAGAGCAGCACGCCCTCCCCGCGCAGGCGCGCGCCGAGCCGGAAGACGCGGCTCGAGATCGAGCGGCCCAGGACGATCGCGACGCCCAGGAAGGCAACCGCCTTCGCCACGATGAGCAGCGCCGAGGTCGTGTCGAAGGCCTGCCCGCGGCCGACCGCATCGATGATGCCCTTGATCACCGCCAGCACCAGCAGCCCCTGCACGTCGTCGATGACCGCGGCCCCGAGGATGATGCGGCCCTCGCGGCTCCTGGTGCGCCCCAGGTCGGCGAGCACGCGCGCGGTGATGCCCACGCTGGTGGCGCACAGCGTAGCGCCGATGAACCAGTGGGTCAGCGGGTGGTGCCCCGGGAAGAACCCGCGCGACACCAGGAAGCCGAGACCGATGGGGGCGATCACGCCCAGCGTCGCCACCAGCAGCGCCGAGCCGCCCACGGCGAGCAACTGCCCGATCTCCGAGGCGAGCCCCACCTCGAAGAGCAGGAAGAGCACGCCGATCTGCGCCAGCAACTCGAGCCCCGCGAGTTCCCGCAGCCCGTCGAGCCCGTGCCAGCCGAGCAGGCCGAGGTTGCCGATGACGATCCCCGCGAGCAACTCGCCCAGGACGGGAGGCTGGCCGAACCTCTCCGCCAGCACGCTGCCCAGCCGGGCGCCGAGGAGCACCAGCACCAGCGCGAGCAGCAGGGGCGCCAGATCCGCACTGCCGCTCGCGGCGAAGGCGCGGCCGGGCAGCAGGGAAACCGCGACTACCGCGGCCAGCGCGACCCATCGGGCACGAGTCGTCATGGAAGGGACTTCATAGCGCAAATGGGACGGCGGGTCGAGCGAGAACGGCGGGCGGAGGGGCCGGCCGGCGGAGGCCCACCGGCCCCGGGCGGGCCGGGTATGGGCCTCGAGTCGCATTGGCCGGGCGTCGGTCACGGGCTATGATGTGGTCTGGACTATTTGCCACGCTCGGGGCGCTGGACGGTCGCGGGTCAGTGGGTGCGGCAGCCCGCCCGCGCGTCCTGAGTCCCCGACCCTGTCGGAGATCCCATGCCGATCCCTGAAGACCGTCCGATCCACCTGCCGGTGTCCGATCCCGCGGACCGGCGCCACTTCCTCACCGTGCTCTCGCAGGCGTTCCTCGCGCTCTGGGGACTCGGCGCCGCCGCCATCGTGGGTGCCTACCTCAAGGTCCCCGAGAAGCGCGACGCCGAGCGCACGGTGAGCGCCGGACTCCTGGCCGACTACCGCTTGGGCGAGGGTCGTCTCGTGCGTCACGGTGTGACGCCCTTCTACGTGGTCCGTCTCGACGCCACGCGCGTGCTGGCCCTCTCGGCGGTATGCACACACGTGCGCTGCATCCTGGGCTACGAGCCGGCCCGCAGGACCCTGATCTGCCCCTGCCACGACGGGCGCTTCGACCTCTCGGGCAACGTCCTCTCCGGCCCGCCGCCCCGGCCACTACCCAGCTACCCGGTGTCCGTCCGCGCCGGTGAGATCTTCGTCCAGGTATGAACGAGCCCGGCAGGCAGGGCCCGCCCGCCCGCCAGAGCTGGGTGGACTGGCTCGAGCGGCGCGTGAACCTGAGCGAGATCTTCTCCTTCATCACCCACTTCGGCCTGGTCTACACGCCGGTGGACACGCAGAAGCCGGTGCGCGAGGTGCTGCGCGACGTCGCCGCGGAGTCGGTGCCCCGTTACGCACACGGCGCGCGCGTGCTGGGCCTCCTGGCTGCCATCCTGTTCGGCCTGCAGATCGTGACGGGTGTGCTGCTCGCCTATTACTACCGGCCCACGCCCGAGGCCGCCTTCGAGAGCACGCGCACCATCGTGCGCGACCTGCCGGGCGGCTGGTTCATCCACCAGATGCACGCCTGGGGCTCGTGGCTGCTGGTGGCGGTGATCGTGCTGCGACTGCTGCGGCTGTTCTGGGACGGCCTCTACCGCGCCCCCCGCGAGGTGTTGTGGTGGTGCGCCGTGGCCATGACCTGGGTGGTCCTCCAGTCGGACTTCACCGGGCGGCTCCTCACCTGGGACTCGCACACCTACTGGAGCACGGTGCGCGGGCTGGAGGTGGTGTGGGCGATCCCGCTCGCCGGCCCGGTGCTGGCCTTCCTACTGGGCGGACGGACCGTGAACGAGGACGTGCTGATCCGCTTCTACGTGCTGCACCTGATGGTCCTGCCGGCATTCTACGCCGGCTTCCTCTACTTCACGTTCGCCACGCTGCGGCGCGTCGGCCTGAGCCAGACCGGACCGGCGCGCGACGAGCGGACCATCCACTATCGCGAGCACCTCTACTCGATGACCATGCTCACGGTCGGCCTGTTCGCGATCCTGGTGACGCTGGCCACGCTGCTGCCGCTCCGTTTCCACGGGGCGGCCGACCCCTACGTCACGCCTGGCGGCGTGCGCCCCCCGTGGTACATGCTGGCCACCTACGTCCTGCTCCAGCGTCTGCCCCTGCCCTGGCTGAGCGGGTTCGTACTGCTGGTCGCCTCCGTCGCGGTGCTGCTCCTGCCGCTGTGGCTGCACGGCGACGAGACCCGCGAGCGCAGGCTTCGCATCCGGCTGGCGGGCGCCGGGGTGCTCCTGGTGTGGCTCGTACTCAGCGTGCTCGGCGCGCTGCTCGAGCGAAGGTAGGGCGATGAAGACAACGCTTGCGTTCCTGCTCTTCGCGGCCGCGGCCACGGCCGCCCACGCCCAGACCGGCACGCCGGCGGGACCGGCACCGGTCACCGCGGCTTCCGGCCGCTGTGGCGTCTGCCACCCGGCCGAGCGCGTCCAGTTCGAACGGAGCAGGCACGCGCCCGAAGGCGTGCGCTGCGTCTCGTGCCATGGCGGTGACGACCGCAGCCTCGACGCCGGGGCCGCGCACGGCGCCCGTTTCCGGGGCCGCCCCGCGCGCCAGGACATCCCGAGGCTCTGTGCCACCTGCCACGCGGACGAGGCCCAGATGCGCCCCTACAACCTGCCCGTGGACCAGTACGCGCTCTACCAGACGTCGGGACACGGACAGCGCCTCGCGCGGGGCGACCGGCAGGTCGCCGTCTGCTCGGACTGCCACGGCGCGCACGAGATCCTCACGTCCCGCGACCCGGCGAGCAGCGTCTACCCGCTCAACATCCCGCAGACCTGCGGGCGCTGCCACGGCGGCCCGGCCGGGCCGGGGGCGCGCAGACGTTCCGACGTGCTGAAGCTCTACCGGTCGAGCGTCCACGCGCGGGCGCTCTTCGAGCAGGGCAACCTGCGCTCGCCGACCTGCGTGTCCTGCCACGGCGTGCACGGCGCCAGTCCGCCCAACATCGGCGACATCGACAAGGTGTGCGGGCAGTGCCACACCGCCGACCGCCGCTACTACACCTCGGGCGGGCACGCGGTGGCACGCGGCGGCAACCGCCCCGAGTGCGCGGCCTGCCACGAGGCGCACGGTGTGCAGGCGGCCCGGCCCGAGCGCCTCGCCTCGTCCTGCGTCCTGTGCCACGAGGGCGACGCGCGCCGGCTGGACCTGGGCCGCAGGCTCTGGACCGACTACCGCACCGCCGCGGACGAGGTGGACAAGGCCGCGGCGCTGGTTGCGAAGGCCGACGCCATCCCCATCCAGACCGAGGACTATCACGCCCGCATCGAGGAGGCGCGCACCTACCTGCGCGAGGCGCTGCCCGCCGCGCACTCCGTGCAGCCGGAGGTCGTGGCCAGCTTCACCACCCGCGCCCGCGCGGTGGGCCAGGAGGTGCAGAAGGAGATCCAGGGCAAGCTCGCGAACCTGCGCCAGCACCGCTACGTGCTCGTCGCGTTCTGGTTCTACGTGCTGCTGACGTTGTTCGTGCTCAAGCGCTTCCGCGATCAGGCCGCGAGGAATCGCTAGATGCCCGGCGTCCCGGGGCCGGGTCCCGGCCAGCCCCGCGGCCGCTGGCCGGACGGCCGCAGCGGCTGGCGGAACCTGCGCGGCGCCACGCTGGCCGCCGGACTCGCCCTGGGGCTGTTTGTCGTGCTCACCCTGATCGCGATGCTCGGCACCTCGACGCCGCAGTTCTGCGGAACCTGCCACATCATGAAGCCGTACTACGCCTCGTGGAAGGCGTCGAAGCACAACCGCATCGCCTGCGTGGAGTGCCACATCTCGCCGGGGATCGGCGCCGAGCTGCGCAAGAAGTACGAGGCACTCTCGATGGTCGTTAAATACTTCACCGCGACCTACGGCACCAGGCCCTGGGGCGAGGTGGACGACGCCAACTGCCTGCGCTGCCACGAGCGCCGGCTGCTGGAGGGCAAGGTCGACTTCCAGGGCGTGATCTTCGACCACACCCCGCACCTCACCGAGAGCCGCAAGGGTTTTCGGCTGCGCTGCACGTCGTGCCACTCGCAGGTCATGGTCGGCTCGCACATCGCCGTGACCCCCTCGACCTGCGCGCTGTGCCATTTCAAGGGACAGGCGCCGGACCAGGGCACCGCCCGCTGCCGGCTCTGCCACGCCGTCCCCGGGCACGTCACCACCGCCGCCGGCGTGTCGTTCGACCACGGCGAGATCTCGCGCCTCGGCACCTCGTGCAGCGCCTGCCACGCGGGCGTGATCCGCGGGACCGGCGACGTGCCGCAGATCCGCTGCCTCGCCTGCCACAACCAGCCCGAGCGGCTCGCGCGCTACGGCGATCCGGACTACCTGCACGACTGGCACGTCTCGAAACACAAGGTGGACTGCACCGACTGCCATCTCGTGATCGCCCACGGCACCACGCCGAAGGGAACGCGCACGGACGCCCATGGTGCGGGCGTCGTCGATGCGGGCAGCTGCGGACTCTGCCACGGCACGGGCCACAGCGCACAGCAGAGCATCTACGCCGGCACCGGCGGGCGCGGCGTGCCCGACCTGCCAGGACCGATGTATGCGGTCGGCGTCACCTGCCAGGGTTGTCACAACGGCGAGGCCGTCGCCGCGCAGGCCGTGAAGGGTCCGCTCGAACCCGTCATCCAGCGCGCCGACGGTGTCTCCTGCATGGCCTGCCACGGGCCCGGGTATCAGGCGATCTTCAAGTCATGGCAGAACGCCTCGGCGCAGCGCGTCGCAGCGCTGCAGCGCCAGCTCGAGGCGACCGCGGGCGCGATGGGCCTGGAGCCGCCGCAGGCGTGGCAGGATGCGCGGCACGACTTCCTGCTGGTCTCGCAGGGCAAGGCCGTTCACAACATGACGTATGCCTTCGCCCTGCTCCAGCGCTCCCACGAGCTGATGAACCAGGCCCGCCGCGCGAAGGGGCTGGCCCCGCTCGAGCTGCCCTGGCGGCGCACGGGGGCCAGTTCGGGGCGCTGCATGCTATGCCACACCGGCGTCGAGGCGCAGCGCGGAGCCTGGCAGGGCAGGGCCTTCGACCATGGCCCGCACCTGCTCCGGACGAAGCTCGAGTGCGACGCCTGTCACCGGACTCACGAGGAGCGCGCGGCGGGGGAAGTCGTGTGCTTCGGACCGGCCGGCTGTGTCCCCTGCCATCACCTGAAGACCGCGGCCGCCGGGGGCTCGTGCCTGCAGTGCCACGCCGAAGTAAGGACGCGCACCGTGAAGAGCTTCCGCGGCGAGTTCTCGCACCAGGTCCACCTGGCGATGGAGCTGGAGTGCGGGGCCTGCCACGATCCGGCCGCCGGGCGGCTCCGGCCTGCGAAGGCCGCCTGCGCGCAGTGTCATCAGGAGTAGCCTGGACGATGGCCGCGCGGGCAGCGGCGCGCCGCGCCGTGGGGCGAACCGGCGCCGCACGCGGCCGCCGACCTCCCGGCCTGGTAGCCGATGGTAGTACCTGAATCGGGGGTTTTCGCTCCCCGCCCGGGGTGCTTCCCTGCTAGGATACGCGACTTGAGTCAGGCCTTGGCCGAGGCGCCGGAGAACCAGGAGGGCCCCTGAAACTCCCCGAGCAGGTCACGCGCATCGTGGCGGTGCTCGCGCTCCTCGTGGCGCTGGTGCTGCTCGTGCGCTTCGTGCTGGTCCCGCGCGCCTACTTCTCCGCCGCGCTGCACCAATCCGACACCGTGCGGCGCGAGGTCGCCCGGCCCGTCTACTTCGCAGGCGCCACGGTGTGCCAGGACTGCCACGCGGAGGAGTGGGACAGGAAGGCCCGGGGCTACCACAAGGGACTTGCCTGCGAGGCCTGCCACGGACCGTCCGCCAGGCACGCGGAAGACCCGATGTCGGTCAAACCCTTCGCCCCCCGCGACCGCAAGTTCTGCCCGGTCTGCCATGCCTACGACGCGGCGCGGCCCACGGGCTTCCCGCAGATCAACACGGAATCCCACAACCCGCTCAAGCCCTGCATCACCTGCCACAACCCGCACGACCCGGTCCCGCCCGAGACCCCGAAGGAGTGCGCGGCCTGCCACGCGCAGATCGCCCGCACCGTGGCGCTCTCGGCGCACGCGCTGCTGCCCTGCACGACCTGCCACACCGCGAGCAAGGAGCACCGGATCACGCCCCGCAGCGCGCTTCCCAGCAAGCCCCAGACCCGCGAGTTCTGCGGGCAGTGCCACGCCGGCGGCACGGCCAACCCGGACGCGCCCAAGGTGGAGCTCGCCAGCCACGGCGGCGGCTACCTGTGCTGGCAGTGCCACTACCCCCACCAGCCGGAAGGACGGCCATGAACAAGCGCGAGTTCCTCAAGAAGGGGGCGATCGCCTTCATCCCGGCCGCCGCCGTGCTCCAGGCCCTGGTCCGCCAGGCGGGGGCCGCGGCCGCGGGCGCTGCCGGGTCCGCCGGGTCGCCCACCCCCGGCTACGAGCCCCGGGACCACTGGTACGGGATGGGGATCGAAGTCGAGAAGTGCATCGGTTGCAACCGCTGCACGGAGGCGTGCAAGACCGAGAACGACGTGCCGCCCGAGCCGTTCTTCTTCCGCACCTGGGTCGAGCGCTACACGGTGAAGCAGAGCGGCGAAACCGAGGTCGAGTGCATTAGCGTGAACCCGCGCGGGGAACGGAAGGCGCAGGACGAGCGCGAGGCGCTGCGCTCCTTCTTCGTGCCGAAGCTCTGCAACCACTGCGCGCACGCGCCCTGCGTGCAGGTGTGCCCGGTCGGCGCCACCTTCACGACCGCGGATGGAGTGGTGCTGGTGGACAGCACGCGCTGCATCGGCTGCCGCTACTGCATCCAGGCCTGTCCATACGGGGCGCGTTTCTTCAATCACCGCACGAACACCGCGGACAAGTGCACCTTCTGCTACCACCGCGTGGTCAAGGGGCTGCTGCCGGCGTGCGTCGAGGTGTGCCCGACCCAGGCGCGAGTCTTCGGCGATCTCAGGAGCAAGGCGAGCCGCCTCGTGCGCTTCCAGCGCATGAACAAGATCAACGTGCTGAAGCCCGCGCTCAACACCGAGCCCAAGGTCTACTACGCCCAGCTCGACGGAGAGGTGCGATGATCGCCCAGGCGCCGTCCAACCTGGCGGAGCTTCTCCGGCAGATCATCGGGTACATCTACCCGAACGAGATCGAGATCCACTGGTCGATCCTGATCGTGGTCTACCCGTATCTCACCGGGCTCGTGGCCGGCGCGTTCATCCTGGCCTCGCTGGTCAAAGTCTTCAACGTGAAGGAGGTCCAGCCCGCCTACCGGCTCGCCCTCCTGACCGCGCTGTCCTTCCTGCTCGTGGCGCCCTTTCCGCTGCTCCTGCACCTCGGGCACATGGGGCGTTCGTTCGAGATCTTCCTGGCTCCGCATCTCTCCTCGGCGATGGCCATGTTCGGGTTCGTCTACGCCTGGTACCTCATGGGCATCCTGCTGCTCGAGATCTGGTTCGAGTACCGGCGCGACCTGGTGGTGTGGGGCCGCGAGCGCAAGTCCCCGCTCCGCTGGATCTACCGCGCGCTCTCCCTGTTCTCGACCGACATCAGCGAGCAGTCGGTCGCCTTTGACCGGAAGGCGGTCC
>Ga0315286_10001359_pt1 | contig 22145 bp, 13 predicted proteins | sample YL17G10_0_MG_FD_205038 | JGI IMG/M metagenome (GOLD analysis project Ga0315286, IMG submission 205038) | Sediment microbial communities from Yellowstone Lake, YNP, Wyoming, USA - YL17G10_0 | ecosystem: Environmental > Aquatic > Freshwater > Lake > Sediment | place: USA: Wyoming | collected...
CAGAGAATTCAACTGCCTCGCCTGTCTCAACATTCTTCCCAATTCTCATTCAATCAACCACCAATGAAATCCACGGAACAATGCTTTCCTCATAAGATATCCCACCATGGACACCCCATTCGTTGCGCTTGATGGCCTTCGAGATATACGGGTACTTCAGACAAGTCACGCTGCTCTTACCATCTGGGGAAGCTATTGCCGTATCTCTGATAATCTTGCCTGTACAATACCGGACTCCTTCTTTGAACTGAGGATCATCAAGGATCTTCAGATCATTTCCTTCTTTCCAGAGTATTCCATGATCGGACGTGGCAAATATCATTCCTCTCGTCTTCTTCCTCTCCAAAACCTTCTGTACGGCGCTCACTTTCTTTCCTATCTGCTTGAGAAGGGAGTCCAAAGGAGGAGGGCTATCGCGATGCCTGTGACAGATCTCGTCCAGACCAGCAACGAATATCTGTATGTACGATTGCGGAGGATCAATCTCCTTCAATTTCTCAATGACCTGATCGAAACTCTCATAACGAAGGAAATTCTCCTCTGGGATGGGAGAGAAACTCTTGCCGGTTATGTCTGGTTCTTCTTCTCTCGACCAGTAACTGAATCCGTACAAGTTCCTAGTTCCTCTCTGATACATCCTTTGGGCAATGGTGGGGTTTCCGACGATCCTCTGAATGCCATCCTGAGTTATCGTTGCGCCATCAACGATCATTGGTTCGCAAGCGAAGACTCTCCGCGCATCATGATAAGACAAGCCATCGATCACGACGAGAACCACTGTCTCCTCTTTCGACACTTGAAGCAGACGCTCAGCAATGTCGGATTGCCTAGGAAAGAGAGACTTCGCCATTTCGAAGTTGTCAGCTACAGTCTTGTTCAGGACTTGCTTGTCAGATAGATCAACGTCGACGAAGATCCTTGGAAATCGTCGTGAGATTCTTCCGTGCTCTCCCTTAATGACGAGCCTATCCCTACTGATAAGCTTCCTTGGATCGTCAAGATCATTCTCAAAATCCACGGGATCCTCAATCACACGCAGGTTCTTGAAGACTAGTGGAACAAAGGGGTTGCTCGAGTCAAGGATACATGGACCCCTTGATATGTACTCATCAGCTCTATCAACGTTCATCTATTGCTTCCTCTTGAGTATTACTTCAATCTGTCCGGCTTTGAAGCACTCTTTCATCTGATTCAGTGTCGAATCCAGGTCCATGTCCTTCTTGGCTGCCATCTCCACAATCACGTCTTTTAGGTTGCGTTGTGGCGCTTTCGATATTACGTCGAGTAGTATCTTCGAATCGGCGCTGACCTCCTTTGCGACTTGTATCTTTCTAAGCTTCGATCTTGTGGCACCAACACCAATACGCGCATCACTCAATATGCTGCACGCTTCATGGACCTTCTCTTTGTTCTCTGGTTTGCTCAGGAGTTCAGCAGACAGTCTGCTCTTTGCCGCTCTGATCTTATCTAAGCTTGAGGCAACTTCTTTTTCAAGGCCGAGGTCGGTAACATCCTTCACCAAAGAAAGAATCGATTTTGAGTACTGGACGTCAACCCCGATTTCTCTTAACTGATTCTCCAATTCTGTCACATTCGTGTTCAAGATGCTGTAGCACTCGTCGCCCATGGATTTGTAGGCACTCTGAACGTCGGCCTCATCAAAGGTTGTCCGGATAAGCGATTCACTTCCAGTAGCAAGCTTCAGTTCTTCTGACAGTGATTTCTTCTGTTCGTTGAACGAACTTCTGAGATTGTTCATCAAATTGGCTGCTTTGGCATTCACCGCATCTATTCTATTCTTCTGAGCTTCCCAATCCTTGAGAGCATTCTCGCCCTCATCACTTAGGAAGTTTGAGAGTTCCTGAGAGACACTCTCATATTCCTTCAGTAGGCTCGGGTCTCCCAGGTTCTGCTCAATGTATGTGACTTTCTCATACGTGAGTTTGTACAGACTCGAGAGCTTTATCCATTCGTCGATTTGCGTTGTCTTCCTGAAGATTACATTCGCTTCCGCTACTGCATCGATATCCGTCTTGCCCTTCAGGTCAGAGATCCTGCCGTAAATCTTCAGGAAGTCAGAAACACTTCTCGGCTCATGTGCCGCCTTGAAATCTGAAGTCTCCTTAGCCACCCCCGCTACGTCTCGAGACAACCCAGTTAGACTACTCTTGAAATCGACATAGGTCTTCGTCACAGTCTTCTTGATGGTCCCAAATTGATGGATCCACTTGGCGGTCGACACCGGGTCCGCGTTGAGTATTCTTGTTGCTCGGGGATCTTGCTGCTTGACATCTGATTCGACGATCCGCAATTTACTCTCTAGTTCTCCCTGCATCCGAACTAAAAGATTCGTCATAAACGAATCAATTCCGGAGCGTTCGCGCTTAAGAAGAGCGGTGATTCTCTCGGCGGACTCCTCATCGTTGACTGATTCGGTTTGTTTGAAGAGCTCGCGAAGGCTTGTGAGCTGGAACTCTTTGCATTTCTCCTCGAGCAACCGCACATCAGCCTTCAGTTTGTCCACTGTTTCCTGGATTGCCTTCTTGACATCCTCGAGCGTCTCCGGAGGTCTGCAAAGGAGCCCCGTCGAGGAGTCAATTGTGAACAATCTTCTCGAGGGGCCAATCTCCTCGATTATCGTCTTGAGTTCCTCGTATCGGTAGCCCTTGGCCATCATTTCCTTCAATATCGGTTTACCATCAATGCATTTGCATTCCTTTCCATTGAACTCCTTTGTCTTCCTCGAATTCTCAAGGCGGCTAAGGATTTCCTCTTCGATGGGGTGAAGCTTGAGCACGATCTCTCCTTCATCCCATTTGCTAGTATCAACCAAAGGTCCCAGTTCGGCTATCCATTCGTCAAAGCTCGCCATAGTTTTGAGACTAAAGAGTTTCGCAATCTGGGTCTTGCTTGTCTTGACGTCAAATATACCATTCTCTGACATGAATCTCAAGGGCTCTCTTCCTCTCTTCACGGATAGAGAGAGATTCTGATTTGCGAGAGCTTCTTTGTACTCATTGAGCTTCCTTTCCGCCATTCTAGACTTGATGATAGTATGATAATCGGGGAAGTTCGCCTTGCACATAGCTCCAAAGAGGTCCTCGACAAGGCGAGCACCCTTGTTGTCCAGCCGGACATCAGCTCCTTTGACATCCAGCAATTTCTCATTTAGCATCGTATTGATGGCGATTCTCGAAACATCCTCTGCAATTGCATCCCACTGCTGCTTTGCCTCTGATCCTAGGTCGACAGTCCCCATATAGTGGCTCAGATTCAAATACAGAAAGGGGGTGCACTCCCGCTTCTGAATGGTTTCGTGAATCTGATCCATTGTCCTATGGTCCTCCCAATAGAAGGGATTGACATTTATGGTTACGACCCTAGAAGGCCATTTCTTGAACTCGATCGATCCGCAATCCTGATCGCTATCCGCTTTCCAGTTGAGGTTGAACCGGTACACAAAGTCGATCGGGTCCTTTCCTCCTCTGTATTCTACATCTGATTCTCTGAGTTCTGGATCAGGCGGAGAGCCTGCCTGAGGACCCGTGACTTCAAGTCTGATTCGCCTTTGTGGATATGAGAGAGAAGTCTCAAATGTGCCTCTCAGAACAATTCGGAAGCCCCATTCAGTTGAGTCCCAATTCTCCTGTTCGGCAATCCATCCAACAACTTCTGTCTGAGTCCTATCCTTAAAGATTCTCTTGATGATTCCTCTCATGAAGAAATCCATTGCATTATGGATATGATGCCTGTCAGGAGAATACTCATTGTAGAAACTCCGTAGGTTTACTTTGAGCTCATTCTCCGGTTCGACCTTCTTAGACCTGAATTCAGCCAGTGAGTGGCCGTTCCCAGGCGAAGGAGCGATTACCTTCCCCAGGCCACCTGAGTCTCTTATCATATCCTTGATCGATACATCAATGTGATAGGCTCGCTCCAACTCTGAGGTTGTTCCTTGAGGGAATGCGGCGAGAAACCTGACGACATCCTCCCACTTCCCTTTGACGAATTCTTGTGCTAACAGGTCCCTGGTCTTTCGGACAAATTCTGACGAATCTCCAAGCACGATCTCATTTCGCAGACAATCATTGACAAAATCCGTGGGTTCGTACGGAGAATTGTGCTTCTTGAAATGAGCAGCCATCATGTTGAACGCAGAAATCACAGATCTGGGGCCGTTCCCCAGATCTGGCCTGCGACTGTCGCAAACCTGACCCATTGACACAAGTGTTTCCTTGCTGACGATAGATTCGGAGATCTCATCGAGACCGAATGATTCAACATAACTGTCCCAAAGGTCAGTTGGGAAATTGATGTCGTACATATCGCTGAGATCAATGAAGCATTTCTGCTTCTGCATCCTATCAAGAATATCCTTTCTTTCCTTTGACAATCTGACTTGAAATGTTTGAGGCATGCCAAAAAACATCCCGTAGTCACCTTCGCGCCCTCCGATTCCATTTACAATTCTGAATAGAGTGCTAGCAACTTCCTTGAAGGGGCGTTTGCCGGAGTCTGCAGTCTGCTGCAACTCATCCGTGAAGATCAGCAACCCCTTCAGCCCAGCGTTCTTGGCAATTTGCGTGAGTTTCTCATAGAAATCAAGAAGATCATTTTCCGTGTAGTCGAGAACGTACTTGCCAGACTTCAGATGAGATCTTATGATTGTTCGAGCCTTTTCAAGAGTAATATCACTTTCGGTCGACAGCTTCTCGGCCTCACTTTCGACAGATTTCTCCTTGAATGATTCATAAAGACTCGAGAGTTCCTTCATTATCGGCTGACCAACACCCACGACGCTCACAAAGTAGTATCTTGTCCACGCATTTGCAGCATTGATGTGATCCTGTATCGTGTCCCAAGAATACGGAGGAATAGCCAGGAATTTGTCTTCTTGGGCTTTGTGCCAGAAATAGACCATCAAGCTAGTCTTTCCTAGACCATAGCCTCCGACCACTCCGCCCACCAAGGCACTCTTGTTCCTTGTGATCCAGTTGCAGATTTGTTCGAAATACTCATCAGTATTCTTGATTGGCATGTGGGTTGCAGCGTGCGTCTTGTAGTAGTTCTCCACGTTGTTTGGTGTGTCCACCAAATCACTTGCATGCTTCGTATTAATAATTGGGTCTTTCTTGAGAATCTTCTCCAGTTCATCTAGCGTCGGACCACTTCCAGATATTGTTCTTGATGAGAGAATGCATGTTGTCACGTTCAGATTCTACGGTTATCTGCAGTCGCGCCTTGCTGTAACATGTATGTTTGAAGTGCTGGCGATCCTGATCGCGGAACTCAAGAAGGAGCTTCGGGACATCATCAGGGATTGCGAATTGAGTCAAAACGACCGATCTTTCAACGCCCATATCAAGCATCTTACTTCTGAAATCTCTATGAGCCTTTCTATCAGCAGGAAAGTTGTCAATCACTGCAACAATCCCATTAGGGCCATGGTTGCTGATAAGGTACTGCTTTAGGTCCTCAACATTCACAAAATACTTGCCCATGTTCTCCTTTTCGAGAATCCAACCGAGGAACGTCTTGCCAGTCCCCTCTGCTCCGTAGACGTTCACCACTCTCTGAGTGGTGAATCCGGAATCCAACTTGTCAAATATGCTCCTCTGTGACGGCGTCAGCCACGATTTGTCACACTGTGACTTTAGGGTGTTGATGAAATTCGCATATTGTGTCATACGATCACGTCAATTGTGAACATGTCTCGTAAGAGTAATCCCTTTCCTTCAACTGTTCCTAGAAGAGCCAGAGTCGGGAACCTGACAGACAGTTGCTGCAGATTCTTGAGCAAATCGGATTCGTCTATTAGACCCATCAGAGAAATGCCTCGCACTGTCTGTTTGTCTAACATTATCGGGGTTCCATACTCAAGGCCGCGCTGCCTATAGTAGCCAGTGATTGCCATCATCGCAGTCTCTTGAGTCACATTCGCCCTTCCCTGAAAGCGCTTTCCATCATCAAGAACAAACTTTGGCTCCAGCATCTTCAGCCATGAGACTACCTTCGAAACCGACGTGGCGTCTATTGATGATGCTTGGGATTCCCCGAAGATCAGTTCAAGATCCGAGAGTACATTCGATATAACATGCGAGGGATTCGATACTCGATGATTCTCGTAGAGGTATTTAGAAATCAGATAGTATGTTCTAAAGTAACGCTTCTTCTCGGGTTCGAATGCACTAGACATATGGATATGATGCATGAGCTCGTAGAACAGAATGGGGCGATCTAGAAGTAGGTTCTTGCATTTCGTTCCGAACTCTGTCAGCTGCACATCTTTAGTCTTGGTCCTTTGTAGAATCGAGAGGTCCACCAGTCTGTTCACATTCCTGAAGAGACTAGCGTCTGCGACCGTCCCTCGGCCTCTAGCCTTCGCTTCGACATCAGCTTGGCTTACTGAGACTCCACCTCTTATCGACAGGAGTATGGCGACACAGTCTTCGGGTGTGGCGCTATCGATGAGAATCTTCTCGCTAGGTGGCAAATGAGTTCCCCACAACAAACGGATTTCAGAGCTCTGAATCTGGTTTCCCATAGCGCTTTCGGGAATATAATAGCAGCTAGAGCCCAGCCTAGGCCTGTTAAAAAGGATTGGCCACTGCGCCACCACTCTCTGCCAGTTCATGAGGATGAACTGAGAATTGTCGAGCGTGTAGATCTCCGTGGTGAAAGAGTATCACAGTGACTGAGACTATCTCAGGCTGAGATAATGATCCTCGAACCCATTTTCAGTAATCAGAAGCGCGGGGGAAGGTAGAGGCGCTTCGTAAACCTCTTACAGCCTTTCGGGGCTGGTTCACACCTCCTTCCTTCCCCCAATCCCTTCGAGAAAATGGCTGGCGAAGATAACCTATAAACAGACAGAGGATCATAGTCAAAAGGGTGAGGAATTGACCAGCGGAGAACTGAGATGCCCTATATGTGATAATCAACTAGATCGAGTAACAGCGAAGAAACTGAGTCTTGAACCATCGTCAATTGAATTGATCCGCGGCAAAGCACAAGATGGAACGCTAGTAAGACTTCTTGAGCTCGGGTTGGTCGCTGAACAGTTCATGGAGCCAAGCAAACTCGATGTCGAGACCAAGGTCCTGAAGTTGTTCAGAGACATGGAAGACAGACATGACAAACTCGTCGAGGACATCGCCGAAGCAGGCGAGAAAGAACGGAAGAAGATTCTGGAAGACTACATGCAGGAACACGGCGAGACCGAGAAAGAGAGAGAGAATGAACTCAAGCAAATATACGACGGTCTCGATTCCATCAGACTCAAAGTTGTAGGAACGGGCATTGGCAAGATCGGTGAACAAGCCACGATCATTGAGCTGCAGGGTGCCTTCTCCCAGGACGAGTTCTCAGACAAACGGTCAGACGAAAAGGGGGCGGATATTGTAGCGGATGTCAGAGATGATGGGACATCTATTGGCAAGATTGTCGTGAGCGTCAAGTACCACGAGAAGTGGAGCGGTGATTTCCTTCGCCAATTAAGAGAGAACGTTCAGGTAGAAGGGGCCCAATGGGGCCTCCTAGTCACTCGAGTCTTCCCCAGCAACGCGCTAAATGAACGTGCTCACCTCACTAAGGACGGCTACTTTCTTGTGAAACCGGAATATGCCTCGGTCGCATACTACGGCCTCCGCGAGGCTTTGAAGGTGAGATGCGAGTTCTCACGAAGGGCTCGTGATGCAGATGAAGTTCTCCAAAATAGGAACATAACAATATCCGTCATCCAGGAATGGGTTGAGGGGAAGAAGTTTGAAGAGCTAGTGAACAGACTCCGAATTGCTCGTGAAGCGGCTGAGAGCGCACAGAAACTAGTCCGAGATTGGCAGAAGTACTCGAAGAACACGGGTGATAAGATCTTTGAGAAGAGCCAAAACGTCATAGATGAACTGATCAACAATGATGAACTGATAGCCGAGTTGAGACTTAAACTCAGAGAGAAACCGAATCAGATGGTTTCGCAGAATGCTGCCCTCTTGCAGTAACAGAAATGATTCGGCAGAAGAAGGATACCGAGAGGGAATCTGGTTCGATGCAACAATGCCCTGATAGAAAAATAGCCAGTGTCTCCGGTTCAACCACGGCTCCCTGCACAGGTTTGCATCCCACTGGGATGCACACGGCTCATCTTGGGAAAAGCACATAGGGGAGCAAATGCAGCCAACCGAAGGTGGAATGTGGCGGAGAAAGATTGGAACAGGTCGTTGAACAAATGGATTCAACATCTTGGACCGTACGAAATAAGTGAGAAGGATTTCATCCTCAAACGCGAGGAGATGTCGAAGAAATCTGAGCCCTGGACAGACAGAGATGTAATATGGTCTCTCTTCAATGACGTAGTAGCGAAGACCGATCCATCCAAGCTACAGGGCCTGTACTATCTCATGTCGTTGTTTCGCAATGAAGAAGCAAGCGACACTATTGTGGTTCGCCGAGCTTCAGCAGAATCCAGTTTCGCTGAGTACAAGAGAATGGGTGTCAACGAGGTTGAAGTTCTTGCTGCGCCAGATTCGTGCGAAGCATGCAAGCATCTAGAGGGAAGGAAGTTTACGCTTGACCAGGTTCTTGTGGCGCATCCGTTGCCATGCTTGGAATGTACCCGAAAACTCAGAGAGAAAGACGAGAAACCATTCTGCAGATGCACTTACCTGCCAGTAATCGAAACAGGAGTGAGAGTCGCGAAATTGAAACTCGGCCAGTAACCAGAGTATGAACATCATCTATTCCATACTGGTTGGGGCAACTCTGGGAACGACAAAGCGTCTTCACTAACACTGGAATACAACGGAATCTGAGGTCAAGACATCTGGGGAAAGCTATCTCGAAAGGGAGTTGCCGCTCTTCGCCGCGCCCACACAATGGGGGGCGTTCTTCTTACAGGCAATATCGATCAACAGGCGTTGATACATTTCCTGAACCAAGAGATGGCCAGCCTACCCTCTTGGCGGACAAGATCATCAATGTCTCTGGTGTGCATCACCTCGTTTCTATATGCTTGGATTTGATCCATCTTGGCGTTAGTGAAATTCTGGTTTTGAAAGATTTCTTTGAAGAGATCCCAGTTATTTGTCCACGTTATGATCCTCGCCAAATGCATCATGTCAGTGTAGCTAAGGGTCACTTTCGGATCTGACTCAATCTTCTTCCTCATGTAAGGATGTCTAGCAATTGCTTTGCCTTTTCTTTCTAGGACGACTTTGTTCACATCCTCAGGAATTCCCTTCTTGTGCCAATGAATTCCGTGTTGTTCCTCGAGTATTTTGGCCACAAAATCACGGAGTTCTTCTTCGAAACTCTGTATGACATCAGCTTCTGTCTGAGACTGGTCGATTCGGTCTGGAACCTGAACCGACCGTAGTCTTGGACTCTGGGCCCTCGAGACTCTTGAAGGGACTTTCATCTTGCTGATCCTGCTCGTCCCGAATGCTCGGTTCATTACTCTATTGAAAAGTTCCTCACGAGAGCCCTCAGCGCCAAGACCAAGGGATACACACGCTTTGGCCAGATGAACGACCTGAAGATATCCAGCAACCTCGTCAAGCACTCGATTCTTTTCATCGTTGTCTGAAACCCTAAGGATTGAGAGGACCCGAGTTGCGATCTCGTCCCGAGTCAGTACTCCATCGAGCCCAAAGGCGTTTCGCAGTTCCTCATGCCTATTCCTCTTGATAGATCGAAACAGTCTGATTAGTACTGAGTCTTCTTGGGGGACAGCCGACGTCTCCAAGTTTCCGGCCGGAACCTGGACCGACGGTAGTCTCTGGCTCTGAACCCTGGAGACTCCTGAAGGGATCTTAGTCTTAGTGATCCTGTTCGTTCCGAACATGCGATTCATGATTCTATTGAAAAGATCTTCGCGCGATCCATCTGCGTTCAAGCCCAACGATTCGCATGTAGCAACCAAGTCAACGACCCAGAGATATTTGACCAGTTCGTCAAAGATTCGATTCTGCTCGTCCTTGGTTGACGTCTTAAGGACGGAGAGAATTCGAGAGGAGAGCTCGTTCCTAGTATGTGAGCCATCAATTCCAAGTGAGCGTTGGAGTTCCTCATGTCTGTTTGGATTGATGGAGCGAAATAGCTTGCCCAGGATTGAGTCTACCGAGGCGTAGGGGAATGTTGTTGTACCCTGGGGTTCTATGGGAGATGGAAGCGTCTCATTGGTCTTTGGAGCCTTTGACGATGTAGGCTGATTTGGAATTACACTGTAGGTGGTGCGCTTTCGAGAGACCCACTTCCGCTGCCTATTGCCAGTCAATAGATAGAAGTCGTCAATTCCGATTTCCGTTGTGGTTGTTGGCAATCTCCATTCTTGGCCTGTATTCAGATCCCCCGAGGCTGAGTACGCCCGAATCAATCTAAGCTTCTTCCCAAGGTGATTATCAAGAATCACTGGCCGACCGAAATACGTGTCGAAATCATCTAATCGGATCCTTATGATTTGAGAGCCATCTGGCGAGCTAGCCACTGTATAAGGGGAACCCTTCACTCTCGCATGAGCAACAAAGCCCTTGCTAGGCATTAGCACCGATACGAAATCGCCAGGTTCGACCCGTGGGAGCACAGAATTGCTGTTCCGAATCGGCAGGACTTTGTCGGTAAAGGCCAGTTCTAGCTGTCCCAATGCGGGGATCTCGGTTACTTCTGCGAATGGACAGAACCAGTATCTTGTCACAAAGACACATCCGCACCAGCTCGGTAGCCGCCTGTAGCAAGTTTAAGATGTCTTACCTCAATTGCCTGTCAGGACAGTCCCTTGCAGAGCAATTCCATGAACCACAACGAAGTACATAAACCCAATCTCAGAGTGAGAGGCTTGCTGAAGAAGTTCACGCAGACACGTACCCCATCACCAACATGCAGTTAGATCACACGGATCGCGCGACAACATACGCAAGACAAATCTACTCACTAGATGTTGCACTGCTCACAGTAGCAGAAACCTGGACTGGAGGAATCCGCGTTGAGTACAAGGGACGAACGAGTGCCGATGAATGAAATCCACTTCAAGATACTCGGGGAGGTCCAGCGGGGGCCAAGGGTGGACATTCAGTTGCTTGGAGAGTTCGGAGAGGACTATGAGACCATCCTCAAAGACCTTCGAACAAACAACTATCCAGTCGAGACTATTCCATCGAATTCGCCCGACCTCCCTGAAAGCAGGGTATTTTACTTTGAGAAACCGGGTCAAGAGTTATTGCCTTGTGTCTGGTGCAAGAGGAGGACAAGATCGATCGGGCCGTTCTGTTCCATAGACTGCGAGGAAGACTGGATATCCGAGGTCATGAGTCCTACGGTAGAGGAAGCGCAAGAAGAGCCGACAAATGTCTACACTCCAAGAGCGCAGAAGCCGAGCGAGCCAACTCAGCGGATAAAACGGTTGAGCAATCGCTGGAACCGTGAACACGCGACAAGGTGGAAGCTCAGATTCAGTAATTTCCTGAGACCAGCCAGTAAGGATCTGGGCTCGCCGATCAGCGCGGCAAGCGTCTTGCATATCGCTCAGAAGGCGAAAAAGCGCGGCAGGATAACCGAGGATGTCTGGTGGGTGCTAATGTCTCTCGGGAGCAAGGTTTACGCTGGTAAGGCGCTCTCCAGTATGGACAGCAAGAAGCTTAGGATCGCGATAGACAGGATGGTCCGCGCCGGAATCCAAGATGACAAATGCGAGAAACCCGCGTGTGTGTTCTGCGACGAATTCAGAAAATTCGCACAAGGGACCACCGCAGAGAATCGCGCATCAATTGACTCGATAGGATAAGGCGAAGGGTAGTAGGCCCTCAACTCTTTTCTCACAACGAAAATAGAAGCATCGATTCTTAACCCGACACCAAGAACCCCCCTGATTGAGAATTAGCCAGATGTCTCTGACAACGTCTGGTTCACTCTCAATGGTTCATCTGCAACTCTAGCAGACCCAGTGCAGGGCAAATCCCGCGCATCCCATGCGGGACTTGTCTTCTCTTGCAGGAACCGCATTGAGGATACGTGAAAGTACCGTTGACTATTCTTGTCGCGACGTCAGATATCGTCTTTAGCAACCTTGCGTCTTCACCCTGCCGTTCTTGGAAGACCCCTGGATTTGTGAAGTAACAGTATGACTTGACTTCTGATCGGACGATTTGTTCTGCGGCTTTCTCGTATACGAACAACTGAATACCGTAATCCTCAACAGTCTCCGCTGCTTCACTAGCCGAAATAGCGTCGGTCTTGTAGTCGACGATGACCCATGACCTATCTCTCTTCTTAACAAGACGATCCATCTTCCCATCAAACCAGAAACCACCAACCTTGGCCGTGAAGGGTAGCTCTCTGTAATCCTCCACCAAGTCGCTCATCATTTCGGATTTCAAGAACTTCTTCTCGATCACTTCGTATCGCTCCGACTCAGAACTCTTCGTAATGCCATGGTGCTTCATTATGAGATCAGCTTTCTTGCCCTCAAGAATCTCGTGCACGATCAGTCCATGAGCCAACGCAGTCGTTTGTCCGGTCGACAGAGGTTTGGCTCTATCCTTGATGCCTACAATATGTCTTCGATAGTACATTTGTGGACATCGCAGGTAGTCTTCCATCTCCGTCGGTGAGAAGACCGGCTCTTCCTTAGGAACCTCCACTAGAGCAAAATCGCCCGGCATTGGCAATGGAGAAATCTGCTCTTCAGTAGGAGAAGGAAGAGCACTTCTCTTCCTGGAAACAACTTCTCTGGGGAGTTGGGAATCCACAGAGATACCTATTGACACGTGTTCTGGCTCTCCCCCAGGGACCACGATCTCCTTTGTGCCTTTTCCAATGGATTCTGTATCCAGTTGGAGGCGTGAGACTAGCCAATCCATTCTGCTCTTCGGTTCAGCGATAGTCTTGGCCGGATCGTTCGGGTTCACTCCCGCCAATATCAAATGGTCCTGTGCTCTTGTGCATGCTACGTAAAACAACCTTCGTTCCTCTGCGTCGGTCTTCTCCTTGAGTACCGGCAGGATCAGAGATCTATGAAGAGTGTCTCTCATCTCGTAATTGTGGTTCGGGTCTGGTAGTTTGAGACCTATCCCATACTTCTCATCGATCAAGACGATATCTGCCGGATGGTCCAATCTCGACCCCAGATCTGGCACGACAACTATCGGAAACTCCAATCCTTTGGCAGCGTGAACGGTCATCACCTTCACATTGTCTCCTGATTCGATGCCTAGCTGAGCCTCGCCTTCAATCGGCGACTCGTCAATCAATATTTGGAAAAAAGAAAGGAAGTCCGTCAAAGATGCATACGGGGCACATTCTGCGGACCTAGCAATCGCAGCGAACTTCTCAACGTTCGCAATGATTTGGTCCCCGTTATCCAAGCCACCATACACTGCATAGATTCCTGATTCCCTGAATATCCGGCAAAGGAGATTAGGCACTGGTTCCATATGAGCAATACTGAGCCAGTCGATCAACTTCATGACAGATAGCCGCAGTGAAGGTTCATTTGTTTCAGACACATAGGATCTGAATTTCTGCCAATACGTGCTCCCCTTCTTTTTGTGAGCTCTGTAAAGATGAGCATCAGAGACACCGAAGTATGGCGAGCGTAGCACTCCGTACAATGCAGCGTCGTCAAGTTCGTTCTCGAGGAAGCTTAGGAGATTGTAGATATCCTTGATTTCTTGTCTTTCATAGAACCCTAAACCTCCGTGAACGTGATAAGGAATCTCAAGACGGCCCATCGCCCATTCGAAGTATCTGAGATTAGTCCGCCTTCTTAGAAGTATAGCGATATCACCGTAAGCTGCAGGTCTGGGACTATCTAGGGGCTCTTTGCCTGCGCGATACACATTCTTCTTCTCCGTCTCCACAATAGCCTTGATCTTGGCCGCAACGCTCTCCGCCTCTGACATCGCGGTCTGTTCTTTTCGATCCGCATCCGGAGATAGTAGGATTTCAATTGTGCCGCAGTCTCTTGATCTACCCTCCGAAGTCTCGATCCGCTCGTATCCAAACTCCCAGGGTTTGTCTTTGGCTGCCAGGAGGCTCGAAAACAAATGGTTGACAAATTCAACAATTTGCGGGACGCTTCTGAAGTTGCAGTCAAGGTACACGGTCTTTCCTTTCAGGTCCTGAACAATCTTCTCCTGGGTCTTCTTGAATAGGGTGACATCTGCATCTCGGAACAGGTAGATCGACTGCTTTGGATCGCCCACAATGAAGAGTCTCTCGGTTCTCTTGTTAATCAGTCCGATAATCCTCCAAATAATCTCAGATTGGACAGGGTCGATGTCTTGGAACTCATCTACAAGAACGTACCTGAACCTGTTCGAGAAGTAGTCGGCTGCCTCCGGGTGCGTATCAAGTAACCTCAGGGTCAGGAGAAGGAGATCGTCAAAACTGAGGGCCCCTCTTTCGCGTTCAAGTGCTTCGACGATCTCCAAATAGCGCTTGAAGACAATGGCGAGATCCCTCAAGAAGGCAAGAGTGAGCTTCAGGAATCCAGAATCCTCTAGTCCCAGATCGAGCAGGGGAGCGATCTTGGCAATCCGTGCATCGATGAATTTGTAGGATTCACGTAGCAATCCGAGATCACATTCATCCCAGTTCTTCTTGTTTCCCATCGATTTGGCGCCCTTCGCATTGTAGAGCCCTAGGAGAGACTGCACTATAACCTCGATGGGGTTAGGCGAAGATAGTCCATCTAGGAGAGGCTCAACTTCTCTCAGATACTGCATGCCCTTGTCTTCAGAACCAGGATATCTCCCAGCTAGTTCTTTCATGTTCTTGATCGCATCGAGAAGCGACTCGTCCTTGAAGAGAGAAGATACGAGTTCGCGTTGCCTCTCTTCGCCCAGTTCACGCCACTTGCTAAGTGTCTCATCATTCCGGAGATCAAGGGAAGCAAAAAAGGCATCAACTGTTCTTCGTTTCTCAACGAGCCGCCCTAGAGTCTTTCTGGTTCTCCAGAGATCAAGTACGGCTAGGACTCTGACCAGGGACTCATCAATGTCTTTGGCTGCGCCTGAGTAGAGCAAGTCGTCCCAGGCCTCTGCCAAGACTCGGCTTGACTCGTGTTCATCCAAGATGTCGAATCCTGGTAACACGCCAGCCTCAATTGGAAATCGTTTCACAACTCCTGCGCAGAATGAGTGTATTGTCGAGATCTCGGAAAACACAAGATCTTGTCTTATCTTTTCCCATTTCGCCCCTTTCTCTTCGCGGAGTCTTTCTCTTATCCGAGTCTTCATTTCTGCAGCAGCTTTCTCAGTGAAGGTTATAGCTAGTATGTTAGGGACGCCAACGTCGTCCTTCTTGTCGAGGATGTCTATGTACTTCTCAACAAGGACTCTGGTCTTTCCCGTTCCCGCACCAGCAGTAACACAGAAGCTGGTCTCATGATCAAGGGCCACCGCTTGACGCTCAGTCAAGGATCCAGAAGAAGTCAACCGGATCCCTCCAGACTCTTGTCCAGCAATCTAAGGGAATCATAGCGACATATCGTCTTGAAATCGCAGTAGCTGGGGCACTCGTCGTAGTGCAGCGATGCATGGAATGCGCCGCTCCGCATTCCCAGAATTGCCGATATTGTGCCGTTCTTGCAGTCCTCCAGCCGCTCAGTGATATCTGGATCATAAGATCTGGGCCTCCAATTGAGCAGGTCGGCCTCTGACTTGTCACCGAAATCCACCTTTCGTTTCACATCCCCAACTCCGGCAACTTTGTACTTGATGCCAGCAATACCTCGTCTGCCTTCGAGAAAACCCTCGACGGCCATCAAATACAGGGGCAGCTGGAACTCGCGACCACCCTTCTCGTCCTTTCTTACGCTGTCAAGTCGACCCGTCTTGTAGTCAATTATCACGAACTCTGATGGATCGACCAAATCTATCCTGTCGACTCTACCCCGAAGTCTAATCGTCTTCGGAGAGCCTTTTCCAAGCGGAATCTCCAATGTACTGGAAATGGAGGACGGATCTTGTTTCTCCAGGTCCAGTTTCGCACCAAATGCGAATTCGAAATACGATGGCTTGAATGAAAACCATGAAGGATCGAATTCGCAATCAAGAAATTCATGAAGCATGCCTCTTTCGAGACGGCCTCCTCCGAAGTAGCGTCTCTCATATGCTCTTCCAACCGTGCTGTTAACGCAGTGTTGCCTCATTTCTTCCTTGGCGATTCGTTCTAGTATTCCCAGTGCATCCGATCTCTTTGCAGACTGCAAAGAGCTACCTTCTAGCTTCGACCTGAGCTCCGAATGGAACCTGAATGCGATTCGGTGAAACAATAGGCCCCGATCCAAGGGAGTGAGATCTCTCTCCACATCGGGGATCACTTTCAGTCTCAGTAGGCTCTCGCAGTAGAACTTGAACGGACAAAGGGCATAACTCTCTATCTGACTTGCGGAGTAGACTCTATCATCATTAAACAGCCGGCTCGTTTCCTCTGAGATGTCAGCTGCATCTGATAGAACACAATCATGCTCGGAAAAATACCCACTAACTCTCTCATTTTTCTCGACTGATATTCTTCTGACTAGGTCATCAATCCTGAGCGGAGGCACTCGACTTAGCTTCGCAGAATCGAACTCCCCATCCACGAGATCTCGGCCCTCTTTGGCCTGGCCGAGTTGGATTGACCCCGGAAACTCGTTGATAGGGCGGGGTTTTACACAGAGATTCTTCATAGCGGACTCTACGAAAAATGAAGGGACCAATGGGGTACCTTCGTCGGATTCGGAATAGCTGAGGTAAACCTTCTTCTTGCCTGCAATGATTGCGGCTAGGAAGTAATACTGTTCTTGCCTCAGTATATCTCGCCTAGAGAGCAGGCCCATTCGTTTCGCCTCTTCATCATTTGTGAATGGCAACGAGATCCCCAGGCGAGGCAGCTCTCCTTCGACGGCGTCTGCGATGAAGACTTGGTCAAAGCTGCAATGGACAGACTCCCTGAGTCCGAGTATCTGGACCGCGTTGATGTTCTCTTCTAAAGCGTCATATCTTGAATTGGAGACAAACGACGCAAGGATTGAGTAGAATTCCCTCAAGCTGATTCTGATTTCTGGCAGCAGATTGCACGCGCTTGACAGGTCATCCAATATGCGGCAAAATGAATCATAGGCTCTCGACTCCCTCTCTCGATGATGGGGCGAGATTGTTTCGAAATACCTGTCAAAGCTCCATTTATGGATCTGCTCGCGCGTGACGTCAAGATACCATTTGAGTGTGCTGCCCTTTTCAAATTCAGCCAACTGGCCGAACAAGCACGATAATCCTTGCGAGATTCTCGAAATCTTCTCCAAGTCCCGCTCGACAAACGGGCGCTTCCCATCTGGAAAGTCAGTGGAATTGGCTTCCGTCTCAAGATCCTCTTTTAGTGCGTTGAGCGCACTCATCCAAGAGTCTTTGCCCTCAAATACACCCGCTTTTCGAGATAGCTCATCAACTTCCTGGGAATACATCCTCTGGGTCTTCCCATCGGATTCCCATGAGTAATTCACAAAAGGAGAATGAAGGAAGCTTACAACCCGCTCTCGCTCAAACAAGAAAGCGGGGATTGAAATCATGTCTAGTATTGTCCGGACGATGATCGATTGAGATATCCTATCAGCGTACGCAGCGGAATATGGAATTCCAAAATCGGGGAACACCTCGGAGACGAGTGAAATGCTGCGGTCTCGGCCTGGGAATAGAACCGCGATGTCACGAGGCGAGACACCGTCATGAATCAGGTTTCGGATTCTGGATGCAATCAATCTAGTCTCAGAAAGCCTATCTCGTACATACGAGAGTTCGAGCAAAGAACTGAGGTCGCGCTTTTGATCCGAGAAGACAAGCGATTTTTGGGTCGAGAGTTCCGACTCATCCAAATCGACTACCGTCTCAATGCCCAGCCATGATGCGTCGTCTTGAAAGACTGGGTTCTTCCAGTACGGGACGTAGTAGACAAAAGAATCAGTGCTAGGCATAACCGCAAGGATCAAATCTCTGTGAAGTGGAGGAGGTTCGAATAAGCCGTAGAAGAACAAGTTCCTAATCTTCGAGGATCCGCCCCTATTGATCCAGTCTAAGATGGCTACGATTGCAGTATTCTGATCCGCAAGGCTGTTTTCCTTTAGAAATTCCAGGTACTTGTAGTAAAGAAGAGACAACTCGGCATCCTTTGAACCACGCTTCTTGTCAGAGCTTGAATCAATTCCGTACTTGATCAGGGTTGAGCAATAGTCCGACAGTTCTCTCGTCAATGCGGCGGGAACGGATTTGGTCGAACAGATCGACTTCAACATTCCCAGATTCGACATGACCACGCTTGAGATTGCTAGCTGCGAACACACGTCGGACATCATGATGAGGTCAGGTATGTTCTCACTGAACAGCAAAGAAACCAACTCACGGAAGGTCAGGACACTGGTTTTCACTACTGGCGAGCCGTCTTTTGTCACGCTACGACGGACATTCTTCGCGAGTCGACTTGTCGGTACGACTAGGTGCGTTCCGAATGGGTCCTTGGAGTATGCCTCCAAAAAACTATTGATGACGTCCTCAAGTCCTGATCCAGGCAGACACCTTACCAATGACCGGTTGGGCATCGAAGAGAAAGAGCATTGAACCGTATTAATTGGTTCTCCATAGAGACTCATGAAAGGACTATCGTCTCAATGCTGATTCAGAGGGGTTCTGGAGCGGCGTAGGCCGAGCCTAATCTGAGATTGTTTCTTTCAAGGATATACAGTCTCCGTCCACACAGAGCATGCAGAATCATTCGTGGGCGAACGGATGGTCGTTGTTCCAGAGGAGGAAGGGTTGATATCGCTCTATGAACTCGAAGAACCTTCACTATCCTGCGGTAGAAGCACCCCGAGCTTCCGCCTCAGTCTCTCCAAGTTGGCCAAATCATCAGGATTTATCTCGACCATCTTCAGTCCATTGGCGGCGCAGAATTCTCTTTTCTCAATTGACTTCTTGTCATAATCGATATCTCCCGACAGGCCCCAGTACTCTATGAAATAGTCTTTGACATAGAAGTCACTGCGGCGCGAGCTCCCAGGGTAGCATTTCTCTCTCTGGTGATCAATACCTTCTAGAAATAGCCAATCGTCAATCATCCTCTCGCCCATAGATCTGCAAGTATGCCCATCTAGTGCAATGCAAACATGTCCTCGAGATGTCGGACGTGCCATCTCAGATATCACACCGGCCTCTATGAGCGCCATCGGCCATGAACCGAAGACATCTTTTACCAACGTTCGATTGGGCCTTCGTACCAGCACTCCCAAGAGTCTTATCTGTTCTTCCCTGGGAAGTCCTGCCAGGTCCTCAATACGGCAGTGATTAGAGGGCGGAATGATGCCAATCTTATTCACCACATCAATGATGTATTCGAGTATTTCTTGTCTTGACATGAAGCAATCCCCGTAGTTCTCGCACGTGCCAACCCTATAGCAGGAAAAGCAAACATCCGTCGTATAGTCCTTCTGTTTGTCGAGAACAAGGTACACATGTTTCTCTTCGCGAAAACGCTCCCCACACACCGCGCAAGTCTTGGTCGTCGGCTCCCTTCCAAACATGGCTCTGAATTCAGCTGCAGCTTGGGAATTGGAAGTCGTTCTATCTGAACTGCTCAACCCTGCATAGCGCCATCTCGTAAGATCCCGAATCTCCAGCTCAAGCTGTGGAACAGCCAGCTCCTTATCCCTATCAAACACAGCGAGAATGGCGTGATCCAGCAGTAGTGAATCGACGTTTCTGCATTTGGATGATGCGATCGTGACCGAGAGCAAGATAGTCCCCCCGTCTGCAAGTTGGCAAGACAATAGAGGAGTATTTCCCAATGTCTGGGGCTGCCAATGGACTTCCGTGATCCTCTGACCATCGTATTCATAGTTCGAATACCTGTCCATGAAGTAATCAAAGTAGTATTTGTCAAAGGTTGGATTAAAGCGACGCTCAACAGGCTCCTGTGGCTCAATTGTGACTTTTGACTTGCGTCTGAATAGCTTCATAGCGCTTAGGACCCAATATGAGTACTCTGTAATTAGATATGGGCCTACTGCCAACCGCCATCAACACCAGGCTCGGGCGAACTTCGGCATAAGTCATCCCTCGGAAAGGACCGGAGGAAGAAAGAGGAAGATCTTCATCTCGGTACCAAGAACCCCCTGATTGAGGAATAGACCGATTTCTAAGTTCAAGTCCGGTTGGCTACACACTTCACCTCAAGAGACAAGACCGTATCTCTCAAGCCGATACAGTCTTCGCATCACTCCTAGTCCCATCCGACAAGATACAGTTGCGGTAATCTATGAAGACGACGATGCACGCCTCAGAGGACATGGAGAAACGCAGAACGCAGAAGAAGCACAAGATAACCTTCGCATGCGATGGGAACACTTGCAGAAGCCCGATGGCAAAGGTCGTCCTCGAGAACTTGATGATGCAGATGGGAGTCCAAGACGTCGAGGTGGACTCCGTCGCGCTTGAGAGACCTGGGTCCGCGACGCATGCAAGAGCTCGAGAAGCGATCAAGGAGAGATATGGCAACGATCTGCTCAAGGATCATGTGCCGAAGCTCATAGACGTCGAGTCACTGGGAAAACTCGTCTTGGTGATGACTTGGGCCCAGGAGGAGAAGCTTGTCGCCATGCTCGGGAAGCAGGCGGACAGAACACTTGTCATCACCGTGAGTCAGATGATACTGCCAGCCATAGAACCCGGACAGCGAAACGACTTCGGAAGGGATATCACAGACCCCTATGATGGTTCCCTTGACGACTACCGCAAGTGCCTCTCAACGCTCGAGAGATACATATCAGAAAGTCAAGGAAGGATCCTGAAGATAGCTAGGGACGGCCTTTATGCAGGTTGTTGGTCACGGAAGGAGAGACCCAAAGCTTGCCCGATCTGCGGTTCCAGTCGCGTCGTCCCGCTCGGGTATGGCCTTCCCACCGAAGTCGGAATGGCGGAGCATGAATGGTTTAGGATGATTGGCAGAGACCCTCCATATGAATTTGGAGGTTGCTGCGTAGGCCTTCCTGGAGAGCCACATTGGCATTGCTGCAACTGCCGCCACGAATGGGCCGATGAACAAGCGGCCGATCACAAGCACAAGAAGTCAGAAGGAGGAAAGAGCGCCTAGCTCGGTGCCAGAATCGCGGAATTGAAATTCGGCCAGTGTCGAAAGTTCAAGTCCGGCTCATTCTCCGATTTTTGCCTTCACCAGATACAGACACTTCATCGATTCGATAGATCTATCTCTCTCGAAGCCTGGCCTTAGACTCTTCTTCACCTCTCTCTCACCACTCCGTAGATGTGATTCAATGAACTCTTCGGACAGACCTATCTCCTTGAATAGTGTCTCAAGCGATTCGTCGCCTGCCAACATATCAATTCTGTGGTGAGTGACCCAATTCCCGTTGTTTCTGATAAGAATACAAGCGTCGAACACCGGAGATGAAACGGGCACCCCAAGTTGTTGAAGACATTCGTCAATCCTCGGATTCTTGGCTTTCGGCTCCAGGATCCTGTCCTTGAATTGCTGAGGCACTCTCGAACTGGATAGGCATGCCTCCTGGAGATCATATTCGAGCGTCGCTCTCGCCCACAGGCAACAAGGACCGTAAAGACCGTCAACGAAGAAACGTTCGCAGCGACAGAGCCATAGGATGTCATCTTCGTCGAAGATCATCCCTGGTTTCGGTCTCCTCGGGAGGACATCTCTGCGAACTACCTCCAAAGACAAGAAGTTGGCCACACGAATCATGCCAGGCGTACTGAGCGTCCCATATTCCTCCAAGTATGTCTCAACGTCCTCAATGTCCGCCTCAGTCACACTATCGGGTAGTTCGAACAGGGCCCGCATCACCTTGATTTCGTCCTCGTCCATCAGTAGCGCTCCAGTATTGCTCACTGTATTTGCCCATCACAATCAAGAGTCTTTCGACGCCGATTGGGGATGCCCGATGGAATGCATCTCGCAAAACACAATAGACAATAAACCTTGAAAAAGAGATGGGCAAAGAGTTTAGCACGGTGCTAAAATCGTGAAATTGAAATCTGGCCTGTGTCGTAAGTACACGTCCGGCTCCCCGCACAGGTTTGCATCCTGCACAATGCAAACCCGCATGCGGGAGGACGGATTTGGACGCTGGCTGAGTCAGTATCGTGATCTCT
>Ga0315286_10001360_pt1 | contig 22125 bp, 14 predicted proteins | sample YL17G10_0_MG_FD_205038 | JGI IMG/M metagenome (GOLD analysis project Ga0315286, IMG submission 205038) | Sediment microbial communities from Yellowstone Lake, YNP, Wyoming, USA - YL17G10_0 | ecosystem: Environmental > Aquatic > Freshwater > Lake > Sediment | place: USA: Wyoming | collected...
CGCTTGAAACGGCTCGAGCCACCGGGCGAGCGCGTCGGGAGAAACGGGCTGCGGATCCTCGATGAACCTCGACAACTCCGCCACCGCCTCGCTTCCCAGCACCTCCTCCCCCTCCACGACGTGCCGAACCGCGGGATGCCCCTTGAAGAAGGCCATCGAGCTGTCCCCCTCGGCCCGCACGATGTTGATCACGGGTCGGCCGGCAGCGGCGTACTCGACCACTTTACTTGGAAGCTGATACCGGGTCACATTCCCGATGTGGACGAGGGCAGCCGCTTCACTCATGGCGCGGGCCACCGTTTCCCGGTCCACCATCCCGTGGAGGCAAACCTTTCCGGCCACCTCCGCTTCCAACTTCGCGAAGCAGACCCGACAATCATTGACGTCCCCGAAGAAGTGCAACTCCAACCGGCCCGAAAGCGGCCGGGAGAGCAGGCGCGCGAACAGGCGGAGAAGAAACGTTGGGTTGCGGACGTGGCGGTAGAGCGTCCCGATGCACACCAACCGCAGGCGGCCGTCCGGCGGGAACAGGAGCGCACCGGCAGGAGGGAGCGGGGGCAGGGAGAGGAGCGGCGGGATCACGTGGACCTTCCCGGCGCTCTCCGGGAACCGCGTGGCGTATTCAGCCATCACGGCGGGATTGGTCACCGTCACGGCATCGGCGCGGGAGAACACCTCCCGCTCCGCGGCGACGTTGCGCCGCCCATACATTCCGACGTTGTTCACCGGAATCGCATCCTGGAAGGAAAAGGGGTCGCCCACGTCCGCAAGCCACGTCAACTCCGAAAAATCCTTCTTCAGCTGCATCCCCACGAGGTGCCCCGTGAAGGGATCGGACACGGAAACGATCGCGTCATACCCTCCCCCGACCGCCAGCCTGCGCGCTTCCCGAACCGCCGGGAAATACCATGTGCACGCGTAGTCGGGCCAACGGATTTTCTTCCACACGGTATCGCTCAAGTACGCTGCGAGGGAGGACAGCACGGAGCCCCCCCCCGGGGGACCGACGTCACCGGCCCTTTTCCCTGCCTGGAAGGCGGGGGGCCTGTTCAGTCGGTTCTTCAGTCGACCGAGAATCCCACCGCCGACACGAAAGACACGGACACCGTCGATCATCTCCTCCCGCCCGAGGCCTGGCGCCCAGGCGCAGACCACTTCGATCCGGTTTCCCTGTGCAACCCATTGTGTCGCAATCGCGGACCACCGAAACGCCCGCGGATGAAGCGCCGGGGAGTACCAATGGGAGACCAGGAGGATCTTCCGGTCACGCACGGCGTACACCGTAGGCCGGGGACACCGGCGGCGCGTCCGCATTCCGCGGGACGCGGTCGGGATCATACACCGGGGTTCGCAAGGAGATCCCCCCTTCCGCGAAATCGTCGACGGTCACGCCGGAGTCCGCAAGTTCCAGGACCCGGAACAACGGGGCCCCGAACCCCAGGTGCGTTCCTATGAACCCCTCCGCACCGAAGTAGAGGCAGCGTGCCTGCGCCTCGTCCCCCAGTTGAAACAGCCCTTGGTCCAGTCGCCCCGGTTCCCTCCCGTCGGCGGCCTGGGGGGCAAAATGGGCCCGCACAGAACGGTACTCGTTCCGCCGCGCGGGGAGGGGCGTATAGAGGTACGTCCCCGGGTCGGCGATCCACTCGTGGCCGTCGACCCATAAGATCATCGAGAGTTGGTCGTTGTGCGCGTGACCCCCGTTGCCGTTCTGGCCATTCGGACCGCACCGCAGTGTGAGGTAGAGGCGGCGCGAACGGTACACGTAAAGCCCGAAGGAGGGAAAGGCACGCAGCGCGAGCCCATCAAGGATCCCCCCTCCCGGGATATAGATCCGGACCGAGCGTCTCTCCTGCGCAGGAAGCACATCCCGCCGGCGCACCATCCGTTTCCATTCGTCAACATCCCGGACCTGATCGAACGACGGTCGGTCCCGTCCTCCCCCTCCGACGGCGATGTCGGCCACGCTGCTACCCAAGAGTCCCCGCACGATTTCCTCGTCGATCCACCCCTCGCCGGAAAACCGACGGAAATCTTCCCGACAGTAAATCCCGTTCAGAGCTGCGACAAGGTGGCGATGATCCAGGACATCCTCCTCCAGAGAGGGTCCATGCGGCGGGTGCAGCTTGAGGAATCGCCCGCTATCGTTGTCGCCGACCTGCGGAACGCGGAGATCGGGTGACGCGATACCGATCGTAAATTCCCCCGCCCGCTCCAGGCGCTCGAAGAACAGGGGTGAAAGCGGGATCGGTCGATCGTCGCCGGGCGCCGGGAACAACCTTATGGGGGCAGGATGCAAGCCAGGAGGTACGTTTATCAGACGATGATCGTACTTCCGGAGCGCATTCCACCGTTCTTCCGGAAGCCCCAAGACGAGGGCCGCCGCGTACGTCGCCATTTCCGCGGAAAGTCGATGGTAGCTGGTGGAGCCTTCGAAGTTCCCCCCGTCCTCCAGGAACTGTCCTTCCACCTCAACGACCAACTCCTGCGCCGCGAAGGCAATCCATGCATCCGTTTCCGCCGACCGGGGAAGGTATGCTGCAATGAAGGCCAGACCGGCAATGTCCGCCAGGTAATGGTTGCTGCGCAGGTCGACGAACCACTCCAGGTTCCCGAGGATGTGGAGGCCGTGGGCCCGGATGGATCGGGAAAATACACCCTCGAATCCATCGTCGAACCGCGCGCCATGCGTGAGGAAGAGATCGCGTGCAACGAGCCAGTTCGCCGCGCGGATCGCCACGTCCATCGTACAGGCCCAGTTCACGCCAAAACGCGGCGGGTTGGTGGCGATGAAATCCAGTACCTGGTTCCGGAACTCCCGTTCGTACGTCTCCGGTGGGCGGAAACCGGCCGCACCGTCCTGCGATAGGGCGTACGCCCAGGCGAGTTGTGCGAGGTGCTGCATTCGGGCAAGCTCCCTTGGGACCTTGATGTCCACCCCGGGGAGGTGCCCGTACGGCACGTCGCGATGCCACGTCGTCTCGTTCCATCGGTATCCGGATTTGAAGTCGAGTTGCCAGTCCACGGGCGCGTACCCGGGATCTACGAGCCGCCACGCCGCCCGGCACGCGGGGAGGTTCGGTCGGTTGATCCGCCGGGCGAGCCATCGGCCTTCCGGGTCGGGGACGACGGGTCCCCCCATCTGGTACCGGTGCCCTTCCACTCCCCGGCACGCCACACCGTGCGCGACCCGCGTCCAGCCCGAGCCGAGGGCGTCAAAGCGGTGCTCCAGGTACCGTTCGCAAAGCTGCGCGATCCGTTCCCCGTGGGGACGCAGGAGGTCCAGCGGGACGGGACGGATTTGGACCGCGATGGCGGCACACTCCTGGGCCGGGGCCGCCGGAAACGTGGGGAGGAGGACGTCCCTCCAGCGGTCCGCAACCGCCCGGAACTCGCGGCAGGCGATCTCCACGGCGCGCCGGACCACCGCGCGCGGGGGGAGCTCGACCGCCTTCCTCAGGTAGTAGCCGGCCCGCATCCGCAACGCTCCTGAAGCTTCTCCACGATCTGCCGGGTATGCTCCTTCCACGTGTGCTTCGCCACGGCCTCTTCCCGGGCCGCCTTCCCCAGCCGTGCGCGCAATGCTTCGTCCCCGATCAGCGCGAGGAGTCCTTCCTTCAGCGAGTCGACATCGCCGGGGCGAACCATCCATGCTGTATCACCGTGGCGGAGGACCTCCCCGATCTGGTCCAGGTCGGAAGCGACGATCCCCTTCCCCATCGCCATGTACTCGAACAGTTTTGTGGGAGAGCCGAAGAACGGCGTCCCGTCGGGGTTCGGCACGTGTGGTGCCGCCAGGATGTCGCACGCGGCGAGATGGGCCGGGCCCTCCTCCTGCGGGACGGCGCCGGTGAGCACGCAGACGTCCTCCATGCCGTGGCGCGCGACGCACTCCCGGACCTGCGGCATCGTGTTCCCGTCCCCGATCATCAGCAGGCGCAACCGGTCCCGGAGGTCCTGCCGCATCTCAAGAAGTCGGCCGAACGTCTCCGCCAGCACCTCGGCACCGTGCCACCGTCCAAACGTCCCGATGAACCCCACCACCAACTTTCCCTCGAGCCGGTGCTTCGCACGTACCGAGGAGCCGTCCACCGAGGGCGAATAGCGACCAGGATCGACACCGTTCGGGTTCACCAAGATCTTGCCGGGGTCGATCCCGCGTGCAGCGAGCTCGTCACACATCGGCCGGCTGACGACCACCACTAAGGCGGCGGCGTGCAGGCAAAGCATCTCGATCCTCTCCGAGAGCGCTTCGTGCTTCAGCGGCTTCCCCCAGTTCCGGTGGATCCAGATCTCGGAACCGTTGTATTCGAGGACGAAGGGAACCCCGAGACACCGCGCGAGCTTCACTCCCGCGTAATTGTTGAGGCTGTACCGCTGGTAGATGAAAGCGACCTTCCTGCCGGAGAGGAGTTTCCCCGCCCGCTGCTCGTACTCTAGGTTGAACTCGATCGCCGGCATCTCGTTGAAGTCCCGGAACCGGCCGCCGGGCAATAGGAGGCGGGTCTCGATTCCCTCCCGGACCGTCGGGATGACGTCCGTGGTCAGAAACACCGGCTTCCCGGCGAACCGGTCCAGGTGGTTCAGGACGCCAGCGATGTGCCCGATGGAGCCACCGGAGCGCAGGCCGTAGATCAGGTCCGTCCTCAGATACACCGGGGACGCGGATAGGTCGACAGACGGGGACGGACCGCCGCGCCTCATCCCATCCTCAAGCGCGCCGATCTCCCCCGACACCGCCCGCAGCATCCGCCCTTTCCCTGCCAGGTCCCGGAGGGCATTTCCCAGGAGGGCGGCGAGGGCGAGGGGACCGATTTCGAAGACTTTCCCCTCCTCGTCCTCGAAGCGGCACGGACCACGGCTCACCGCCCGGAGGACCAGCGCGGTGTTCAGCGGCTTGGAAAGAAGATCGAGCCGGTGCGTCCGGAGAACCGCCATCCGCCAGCGGAGAAGCAGCGACAGGGCCTGCCCGCCCACGATCCGGCGGCGGATGTCATCGAAGGGCAACACATCGGAGCCGTCCATCGCCGGCACGGCGAGAACTCCGCGAAGGACGACGATCCCCCGTGAACTCATACTCCGCCGCCTCCGCCCGAAGAGAGTCCTCGCTTCCGCCCGATGTACAGGACGAACTCCGAAAGGAACTCCCGGAGGGAGCCGAACCGGTACAGGATGCCGTAGAGGGACCGTTTCAGGCTCCGTTTTCCGACGGCGCCCCGGTACGGGACCATATCGAGGACCTCGGTATCGAGGGGGCAAGCGATGGCAATCTCACGGAAGGCGGAGAAGTGCAGGCCGTTGAGGTTGCGCGTAATCGCCCCGTGGAAGGGCGTCGGCGCCACTTCGTCGAAGGGCTCGTACCCGAGCGTTCCGCCCGACGTCAGCAGGAGGTGATTCAGGCCCGCCGCCCAGGTCCGCATCGGCAGCAGGTAATGGAGCGCCGGCAGGCGGAGCGCGCGGTCGAGATGGTGCGCATACATCATCCGGAAGGAAGGGAACTTGACCACCGCGAGTCCTCCCGGGCGCAACACCCGCGCGCACTCTCCCAGTACGCCCCCCGGATCGGACACGTGCTCCAGGACATCCTCCATCAGAACCAGGTCGAACCGGCCGTCGGGGTACGGCATCCGCTCGGCCACGCCCATGTCGAAGGTACAGTTCCGGACGCCCAGCTCGCGGGCGAAGGCACGGGAGACCTCCGGGTCGTAGACGCCCGGGAGGTCGAATCCGGCGATCGATGAGAGGCGCGAGTTCCGCGCGTACCAGACCGCCTTCCCGCCCCAGCCGCAACCGGCATCGAGGACCTCCTTCCCGTCGAGCAGTTCGATCCCGGCAAAGGAGGAGAGGCTATCGAAAAAAACCTTCCCCTGCCCGTACTCCCAGGCGACCTTCTCCCGATCGTCCCCCCCGAAGAGGTGGGGGGTCCGGCTCCCCGTCCCCTTGCCGGACCGGGCGATCCGGACGATCGCCTCCACGAGGAGGCTTCTCCTCGGCGGTTCCGGGCCGTACGGGCTGCGGGACATTGCCCGCAACCGGTGCACGGCCTCCGGCCGCTCCCTACCGAACATCCACGAAGCGGTGCTTCTCCTCGATCCGGGAGCGCACCGCGTACCGGACGACCCGGCTGTACCAGAATGCCGTGTCGTACAGATGATACCCCCGGGCGACGTACTGGTCATTCGGTGCCTCCTTCGCCACCGCCAGTTCCGGCCTCCGGATAATATCGGAAACCGCGTACGGGATGATGGTGTTCGCCATCGGATCCATCGTCGCTTCCCTTCCGTCGATCGTCACCGCCAGCGCTTCGTGGGTCTCGATCCGCTCCGGCCCCCGCCCTCGGGGATGCTCCTTCGCGACCATCGTGACCCACCGGACCGGGTACCCCTCCCTGCGGAGGATCTCCCCGAGGACGATCGCGTACCCCATGCAAAACGCGTGTCCGCCAGCCAGGATTCTCTCCGCATCCGACCCCTCGTGGGATCTTTCCGGGGAAAGGTTGCGGTAGACCCAGTCCATGGCCTCCCGGGCCCGCTCCTCCCGCGTCGTCGGCGCGTCCCGTTTCCACGCCCTGACGAGGAACGTCCCGGTGTGGGGCCCCGCAAGAAGGTCGTCGGCCGTCGCGACGATTTCCTCCCCCAGGAAGGCATCCACGTCCCGGAATCCCTCCGCCTCGAGGCGCATCCGTGCCTCGTGCGGCGTGGTGTCCCACTGCGACGCGCACCCGGGGGAACCGGCCGGGGGGGTCACGCGGTACGGGAGGGAGGCGACGAACACCCCTCCCGTCTGCAAGGTCCGGAAGATCTCCCGGAGCGTCCGCGGCACGTCCCCGACCCGCGTGAGGGTCCCGTCCGCGACGGCCGCGTCGGCCGATCCCTCGCCATCCGACCCCCGCCGCTCCGTGCCGTCCACCGGGGAGATTCGCATCCACGGACGCTCCCCGGTCAGGATCGAACCCCACCGTGACGCAGGTGCAAGGAGGGCGACGACCTGATTACGATCCAACGGCAGAAGCGTGAACAAGCGGGTCCGCTCCACCGCGGGGCGCGCGGGACGGGGGAAGAGACGCGCGACCGCCCGAGCCGTCCCGGGGGCCTTCCCTTCCGCAGCCCGGGATACTTCCGCGGCCGAAAGTTCCTCCCAGGCTCTGCGTCCCATTTCCGAGAGGGTGACGAAGGCAAACCTGCCTGTCCTTGCCAGCTTTCGCAGGCCCTCTCCAATGCGCTCGAAGTCGTGGGAGGCCTTCGTGTGGCCGATCATCACGAAGCTCCGGTTCCCTTGGCCCGCAAGGCGGAATCGAAGGTACCGGAGGAGCCTGTCGGCGATCCGGGGCCCCTCGTTTCCGTCGAGGAACCACCGTTCCCCCGGCAGGAAGGTGAAGACGGGGATCTCGACGAGGCCCCGCTCCCCAGGGGGTGCGAGGAGTTGGGGATCGAAGCGGTTCGCGAAATACGGCTGGTGCCGGGAGCGGGCAAGACGGAAATCGTACCCTCGATCCCGCGAGCATCCCCCGGCGAATACCGACGTGTCCACGCGGATCCCGTTTCCCGTCAGCGCCTCGTATAGTCGTCGAAACGGCTGCACCTGGTACGTTCCGGCGCGGAACGCCGTGACGGCGTACCCCGGATTGTCCCGGCGCAACGGCTCTTCCAGCGCCGCCTTGCAACGTGCGACGAGGGCCGAAAGATCCCCCGGGTATTCCTCGCAACGGGCGAGCGACATGTCCCATTTCCATCGCCCGCCGACCTGTGCGGCACCGAGCTCGGGGAGCCAGTTCGGGTGGAGATGGAGCTGGACGTCGTGCCCCCTTCGCAACGCGTCCGCCCACTGGCGCTCCATCCGGAGTGCGAGGGAGGGCGCATTCTCCCGCAGCCAGAAATATTCCCCCATCTCCGCCATGAACGTGAGAGGCGCCCCTTCCCCCTCGAAGAGACGCATGAGCCGCTCCGCCGGGGAAAGGACATCCGCCTCCCAGTCGATCCGCTTCCCTTCCGGAAGCGGGATCCACGTCTCGTAGTCGATCGTGACCGAGACGAGATCCTTCACGGCCGGCAGACCGCCGCGATCTCCCGGCAATCGAACCAAACGTCCCCCGCCCCTTCCGAGATCATGCGAAGGTGGAACCGGTAGAGGGAGAGGTACAGGCGGCGGACGAGGCCGGCCGACAGCCGTTCCCGGGGGGTCCGCGGGAAGATGTAGCGCACCTTGACGACCTCCACCTCGGAAAAGTACATCCGCATCACCTGCGCGAGGCTCTCCCTCGTGAAACCCGATTCGTGCGTCCAGTCCATGTACCGCTCGTGGGAACTCATGGCCCAGTCCATGTTCGGGACCTGGAAGACGGCCATACCTCCGGGAGCGAGTGCGTTCCGGGCCGCCTCGAGAAAGGGACCGACGTCCTCGCGCGGCACGTGCTCGAGGACGTCCTTGGCGAAGATCGCGTCGAATCCGCCGGCCCGGCCGGAGAGGAACGGGACGGCGCCGGCGACGCAGACGGAGCGGAGATCGAAGACGGTGCGGGCCCAATCCACGTCCGTCCCGGACAGGTCGATCCCGTGCAGGTCCGAGTATCCCCGGTCCAGGAGCACCTTCAGGAAATACCCCTTCCCGCACCCGATTTCCAGAATCCGGGCGTCCTTCCGTCCGAAGAGAGTCGCGTAGTTGGCGTCGAAGAACCGTCCGAACCAGGCCAGCCGCTCCTCGCGGTTCCCTTCCCCGTCGAGGTAATCCCCGTGCACCCTGCCGTACTCGCGGAGGATGTCCCTCTTCATCGCGTCGTTCATGGCCAGACCCCCCCGCACGATTCGATCCGTTCCCCGCCGAAGCGCGCCTTGAACCGGGAGATCCGGAGGGCTTTCTCCCCCGCCTCCGGGTCCTCCCGGGCACCGCCGAAATCATACCGCACCACGCCGCGTTCCCTCAGGAAGCGCATGTTCTCGAAATGGATGAAGGCAGATGCGCCCCGGTGCTTCTCGCCGGCCGTCGCCCCGTGCAGGTAGAAGGCGTTCCACCCGTGGTGGAGGATGACGGAGGCGGCGGCGAGCTTGGGGCCGTCGAAGACGCCCGAGATGGTGGCGATCCGATCCGGGACGAGCACCTCCCGGATCGCGCGGATCTGCCCGGAGGAGGGGCCCGTGCCCCCGCTGCGGCGGTACGTCTCCCCGGACAGGGCGAGGTACTCCTCGACGGCAAGGTCCGGCTCGTACCGGAGCCCTTCGCGGAGCCCCTTCCGCGCGTCGTTCCTGTGGCCGGGGTGGAACGCCGCGAGGATCGCCTCGTCGTCGCCGATCCGGTTGACGTACGTCAGGAACGTCTCGATCCGCCGGAAGCCGGCGCTCTCCAGGGACGCGGGGGTGAGGCCCCGCAGGAGGGCGTACCCGCGCAGGGAGATGCCGGATACCCGGAACGCCCCCCGGAGGAAATCGACGAAGGATCGGAAGATCTCATCCCGGAGGGGAAGGTACCGTTCCGGCACCTGGGGAGCGCAAGGGCTCTCGATCGCCGCGGACAGGAACCGGAGCCGGGAGGGTCTCCGCCGGGAAAGCAGCCACTGGGACGCGCGGACGCCGTCGACCCGAGCCTCGAGGAACACCGGGGTGCCGCCGGCGCGCCGATGGAAGTCGGCGTACCGGGTGGTGTTCGCGGGGTGGGCCGTCGCCGGGTCGAAGCGGTCCCAGACCTCTGGAGCCGGCGTCTCCGGCATCGCGACGTCGATCCGCATGGAGCCGCCGCTCCCTACTTCTCCGCGAGGACGTCGAACCGGAAGGCCCGGAACAGAAGCGGCTTCCGCGTTCCGGGGTCGAGGAGGGCCTGGAACCGCCCGCACCCCGCCTCCCGCGCCCAAGCGGCGATTTCGTGGGGATAGAGATAGAGAATGTCGTACGCCGGCGCCTCCAACCCCATCCGCTCCCGGAACCAGCGGACGGCCTTTCGCACGACTCCCGACCGGATGCCGCTTTCCTGCTCGTAATACTTCCGCAGGTAGGCGTTGAAGATGTCCCCCACGTAGATCTTCCCTCCCGGCCTGCAGACCCGGACCATCTCGAGGAAGCAACTCCGGGCGTACGCCTTGTCGGGGAAGCATTGGAACACCGTGTTGCAGACGACCTTGTCCATGGATCCGTCGGGGAACTCGAGCCGGGTGGAGTCCATCGCCGCGAGGGAAGCGTTTTCAAAGGGCGGGATCCGTTTCAGGATCTCCGGGGAGATGTCGGTCCCGTGGATGAACCGGACGTTCGGGGCGATCCGCTCGAGGAGAAGTCCCGATCCCGCGCCGACCTCGAGGACCGTGTCGCCCTTCGCGAATCCCACGAGCGCGTCGATGCGGGCATAGATGTCCTCGTACACCGAAGCGTCCACAGGCCGTCCGCCTTCCGTGAAATGGATCGCGAGCACTCGGTCGGCGTGCCGCCGGCCCGATTCGTCCCACATCCTCCGGATCCCTTCCAACTTATCGGCCATGGTAATACCTCCAGGCATAGATGCTGTACAGGACGAAGCAGAGCGTATACGTGACGGAAGAGACCGCGGCGGCGCCTACGATCCCGTATACGGGGATCACGAGGTAGTTCAGCCCCAGGTTGAGCGCGACGACGACGATCCAGATGTAGAGAACCCCGATCGGCTGTCCCACGCTCATGAGGAACATCGTCGAGAAGGTCGAACCGTAGAAGACCATGCCGGGAACGAGCCAGATGAAGGCGGTGGCGGCGGGCAGGAAGGGGCGGCCGAAGAGGAGGGCGACGACGGGTTTCGCCAGGGCGACGGACAGCACGCCGAGCACCAGCATGATGCCAAGGACGACGACGGTCACCCGTTTCGTCATCTCCCATTTTTCCTTCACGGTTTCCAGCGCCGTCAGCTTCGGGAAGAGAATCATCCCGATGACCGCCGGGAGCAGGTAAAGCTGGTCCGCGAGCCCCGCCGCGATGGAATATTGCCCCGTCTCCTCCGCCCCCAGCATGTACTTCACCATCAGGAGGTCGGCGCGAAGCATTAGGACATGCAGGAACGACGAAGCGTACGATTTCAGCCCGTACCCTGTCGCCTCCCGGAAGACCGGTCCCGAGAGGACGGGAGGGACCGCAAGCTCCTTTCGAAGGCGGCCGTACACGACCGCGACGCCCGCCGCCTGGACCAGGAGAACCGTGGCGAAGGCCGTGACCGCCGTCGCCGACCCGATGAAGACGATCAGTCCGAAGAGGATCACAATGGCCAGTTTCGTGCCGACTTCGATCGCGTTGTAGGCGCGGACCTCCTGTATGCCGAGAAGGATGTTCTGCAAGAGAAGACCTCCGAGCCCCACGGGGATCGAAGCGAGGGCCAGCCACAGGATCGACCCGCCTACCGGGGCGAGGAGCGGTCGCACCGCGAAGACGGCGGCGGCCAGAAGGGCGATGCCCAACCCCGCGACCGCGCTGAGGGCCAGCGTGTTTCCGACGAGGGCGGGAAGGAGAGACCGGTCCCGTCCGACCAGGTAGGTGTTCGCCGTATGAAGTCCCAGATTGCCGAGCTGGACGCCCATCGCCGCGGCGGCCCCAGCCGCCGCGAACAGGCCCCGGCCTTCCGGCCCCAGGGCCCGGGCGACGAGCACGGAAGTCGAGAGGCCGACGACGACCAGGGCGATCCGGGAGACGTACGTCTCCGCCACCTTGCGGACGAAGTCCGATCCCATGGCGCGGCGCCAGGCGGATGTCGGGGGCTGCAGGGGCGCCGTCGCGGGGGAAAACGGCGCGTCCCCGCTCATCGCCCCTCCCCGAGATATTCCTTCCACCACATCGCGAAGTTGAGCAGGTACCACACCTGCGACCCATGCCCGCCGTCGAGCAGCGCCATGACCGCTCCCCGATCGAGGAAGTCGGTTTTCCCGAGGAAGTCGTCCAACTCGGCGCGGGCCCTACCCCCCAGGCGTTCGAAGAACCACTCATACACCGGGACGCCGAACCCCTGCTTCGGGCGGTCGATCAGCTCGTCCGGGATGAGCCCCCGCACCGCCTTCTTCAGGATGTGCTTGAGTTCCCCGTCCCGGGTCTTGACGGCAGTCGGTATGGAAAGCGCCAGCGCGACGAACTCGTGGTCAAGGAACGGGACGCGTCCCTCGAGGGACACGCCCATGCTCATCTTGTCCACGCGCATCAGCAGCAACTCGGGGAGGCGGAGGCTCAGGTCCAGGTACGTCATCCAGTGGAGGTGGGACGGCTCCCACGCCTTCGCCTCGAACCGGTCCCGGATCGGGCGCAACACCTCCCAGGAAGTGAGACCAGCGAACTTTTGCCGGAGGCGCGGCGAGAGCAGCCGCCGTTTCTGCGCGTCGGTGAAGGCTTCGGCGCCCCCCCAGAATACCGGCTGTCCGAGGCTTCCCCGCCGCAACCACTCGTAGCAGGTGTCCTGATCCTTCCCCAGCGCCCTCAACACAGCAACCCCCGCCTGCTTGAGCGCCCTGGGAACGGGAAGATCGTCGTACCGTTGCACAGTGAGGGCGGTCTTCCAGGCGGGGTACCCCCAGAACAGTTCGTCGGCCCCCTCCCCCACCTGACATACGATGACGCCGTGGTCGCGCGCGAGCTTCGAAACGTAGTAGACGGGGACGCACACGGGGTCTGCGATCGGTTCGTCCTGCAGCCGCACCATTTCCGGGAGGAAGTCGATAAGGTGGTCGACCGTGAGGAGGAGCTCGTGGTGCTCCGCGCCCACCTCCCGCGCCATCCGGCGGGCGAAATGGAGCTCGTTCTTGTAGCTCCCGTACTCCCCCTCGTAACCGATCGTGAACGTTTTCACCGGGGAGTGCTCTCCTTCGGAGAAGAGCGCCGCGTTGGTGCTCGAGTCGATCCCCCCCGAGAGGAAGACGCCGACGGGAACATCGCTTTCCTTTCGCAGGCGGACCGAAGTCCGAAGCTCCGAAAGGAGCCGGTGCGAGATCTCTTCCTCCGACACGCCCCGGAAGGGCGTCACGTGGTCCCATACATCCCAGTACCGCTCCTCCCGAACGTCGCCGTTCTCTCGGAAGCGGATCCAGGTGCCCGGCGGCACCTTTTGGATTCCCTCGAACAGGGTCCTGGGCGAGGGGACGGTCAGGAACGAGAGGTAGTGGAAGAGCGACTCCTCGTCCACGGCGCGCCGCTGGTCCGGATCGCGCAGCAGCGCCTTGATCTCGGAAGCGAAGACGACGCGTCCGTCGTGGACGGAGTAGTACAGCGGTTTGATCCCGATGCGGTCACGGACCAGCCAAAGCTCCCGTGACCTGTCATTCCACAACGCGATGGCGAACATCCCGCGGAAGCGATGGAGGCATTCGATCCCCCACTCCTCGAAAGCGTGGAGGATCACCTCCGTGTCGGAGTGGTCCGTCCGGAAGCGGTGTCTCCCCGACCGTTCAAGTCCCGTCCGGATGGCGGCGTGGTTGTAGATCTCCCCGTTGAAGACGATCTGTATGGACCCGTCCTCGTTGCCCATCGGTTGGGAAGCGGCGTCGGAGAGGTCGATGATGGAAAGGCGCCGGTGACCCAGCCCGATCCGGCCGTCAGGGGAAACCCAGGAACCCGCACCGTCCGGCCCGCGGTGCGCCATGACGTCGCGCATTGACGCGATGTAGCGCTCCGTGACGACGAAACCGCTCTCTCCGAAGACGAGGGTCCCGGCGATCCCGCACAATTTACGGCGCCCCCGAAAGTCGCTCTTCCACGAGGAGCGCGATCTCCGTTGCCTGGACCTGCTGCCAAAAGGGGATGGGTCCCTCGCCGCCGTTCCGCACAGCGAGCGCGAACGCGTCCAGTTCCTCCCGATGCCCCTTCTCGACCGAAGCGGTCTCGAGTCCCCTGATCTTCGCCCCATACACGGACAACCTCCGGTAGTTGTCGAGGACGAACACCTTGCCGTCCGCGAACACCTCGAGCCGCTCCTTGGGGTAGTCGCCCGATCCGAGGGCCGTGTAGGTCAGCGAGGCGACGGAGCCGTCCTCGAACGCTACGGTGGCGACGAAGTTGTCGCGCGCGCCATAGTGCCCGGTGGCCGGGCGAATGGCCTTCGACGTCACCGAAACGAACCGGCTGCCCGTCAGGAAGGTGAACATGTCGTAGATATGACACGCCTCCCCGAGGTTGCGGCCGCCCCCCTCCTTCCCGTGAACCCAGTGGTCGAGAGGGAGGTACCCGGCGTTCATCGAGTACTGGAGGATCATGGGGTTGCTGCGCTCGCCGATTGCATCCCGAAGGGCGCGGGCATGCGGCGAGAACCGCCGGTTGAACCCTGTGAGGAGAACCGGCGCCGAGGAGCCCTCGGGGATTTCCCCGTAGAAGGCGACCAGATGATCGAGGCCCTCGCGGGTCAGCGAGAGCGGCTTCTCGACGAAGACATGCTTGCCGGCCTTTAGGGCCTCGAGGGCCATCCGTTCGTGAAGATCGTGCCTCGTCGTGACGAGCACGGCGTCCACGGAGTCGTCGGAGAGAGCCTCCCGGAAGTCCGTGGACGCGAGGGCCGCTCCGAACTGCTTCGCGACGGCGACGGCGTTGGCGCCTGTACGGCTGACCACGGTCCGGATTTGGTAGGCATCGGATAGCGACTGCAGGTTGGGGAGATGAGTCCCTTTCGCGAAACCGCCCGCACCCACCACCGCGATGCGAACTTTCCCCTGCCCCGCCGGCTTCGCATACGGGTTGGGAATCGAACGGGCCGGCGGAGCGGTGTCCTCGCCACGAGGATAGGAGAGGAGAACCGAGAGGGGTCGGTCCCCCTGCCGTTTCAGTATCTCATACGCCTCCGGCGCCCGGTCTACCGGGTAGACACCGGACACCAAGGGGGCGACCCGGACGGCCCCTTCCGCGACCAGGCGCAGGTACCCCGCCATGTTCCGGTTCTCCGTCCAGCGAATGTACGCGACAGGGTAGTCGATGCCCCGTTCCTCGTACGCCTCGTCGTACCTGCCAGGGCCGTACGAGGTGGAAATGAGGAAATCGAGTTCTTTCTTGTAGAAATCGGCGCGGTTCAGGTTCAAGCCCACGTCTCCCACGAGGACGACCCGACCCTTTTTCCGGCACATGCGGAACGCGGTCGAGACGATGGCGTCGGAGGGGGAGGCCGCGGTGACGATCACGCCGTCGGCACCCACACCGTCGGTCAGGCGGGCCACCTGGTCGACGTCCGGCCCGTCGTCCGGATGGATGCCGTGCGCCGCCCCCATCTTCACCGCGAGGGCGATTCGTGCGCGGTCGAGGTCGGTGCCGATCACCCGGCAGCCGTTCGCCCGCAGCAACTGAACGGTCAGCTGTCCAAGGATTCCAAGCCCCAGGACCACGAACGTCTCCCCGAGGGTGGGCTGCACCCGGCGCACCCCTTGGAGAGCGATCGCGCCGAGCGTCACGGTGCTGGCGGCTTCGAAGTCGAGCCCCGGGGGGACGGCGACGACAAGGTTGCGCGGGACGCGTATGACCTCGGCGTGGTGCGCGTACAGCGAGCCGGCGCAGGCAACGCGATCACCCGGCCGCAGGTCGTCCACCCCTTCCCCTACCTCGCAGACCTCACCGGCCGCAGAGTATCCGGTGGAACTCCCCGCCTGGAGTTTCCCCTCCACCACGCTACGGGTGTGGGCCAGCCCCTGCGTCGCAATCATTTGCAGGGCCTTGCGAACCTTGTCGGGCTCCGCCAACGCTCGCTTCCAGAGAGGAACACCGCTCCCCCGAAGACCGCTCATCTCCGTTCCGACGGAAATGCAGGAGCGCTCAACCCGGACGAGGACCGTGCCTGGCTCGACCAGGGGGGCGGGTACTTCCTCGACGACGGCCTGCCCCTGACGAATCAGGACCTGTTTCATGGGAACCCCGCCGAAGATGGATTGCGTCGGATCATACCGATTGAAAATACCATACACCCGCGGCAGGACGCCATCACGCAGGGGCCGCCCCTGATCCGCACCGACCCCGACGTTGACGGTGGTCCCGGAATCGGGGACACTCATCACGGTCGGCATATTCGTGACGCGCCGGGCCAACCGTGGATCATGAGGGGGAGGCCACAGAGTGACCGTGGCGGACGACAACCGCTTCCGCGTCGCCTACGTCCTCCCTTACCTCGTGGCGGGGGGCGCGGAGCGGCACGTCCTTTCCCTCGTCCGCGGTATCGACCGGACGCGCTATTCGCCCATCGTGATCGCCCTCGAGGGCGGGGGCGAGCTCGAGGCCGATTTCCTCGGCGAGGGCATCCCCGTGCACGTCCTCTGCCGGAACAGACTGTCTCCGCCGCACGGTCGCGGCAGGAAACCCATCGCGGGCGCCTTGACCGCTTTCCGGTCCCTGTACGGCATCCTGCGGAGGGATCGCCCCCGTTTCGTGCACGCCTACCTCCCCGCCGCGAACGTCCTCGGCCCGGTGGCCGCGCGCCTGGCGGGCGTCCCCCGCGTCATCGTCAGCAAACGGTCCGGGACCTTCTACCAGTCGGCGTTCCCGCTCCTTCGGCACCTCGAGAGTGCCGGGAGCCTGCTGGCCGACGTGGTCATGGTGAACTCCGACGCCGTGCGCCGGGAGGTCGGGCGGGCGGAGCGGTGCCGGGAGGGGAAGTTCCGGAAGATCTATAACGGAGCGGCCCCGATCGAACCGTGGGCGCCGGACGAGGCAATGGCGTTCCGGCGGCGCGAGGGGATCCCCGCCGACGCGCTCGTCGCCCTTTGCGTATCCAACTTCTACCCGTACAAGGGGCACGAGGATCTGGTGGAGGCAGCTGCCCGGATCGTGCCTGCGTTCCGGAACGTCGTCTTCCTGCTGGCCGGAAGGGATTCCGGGGCGATGGAGGCGACGAGAGCGCGTGTCCGGGAACGGGGGATCGAAGGATCGGTCCGCTTCTTCGGCAGCCGGACGGACGTTCCGGACTTCCTGCGGGCGGCGGACCTTTTCGTGCACCCCTCTCATCAGGAGGGATTTTCCAACGCGATCCTCGAGGCGATGGCGGCGGGGTTGCCGGTGATCGCGTGCGACGTGGGCGGGAACCCGGAGGCTGTCGTTGACGGCGAGACAGGCAGTCTCGTGCCGCCCCGGAATCCCGAGCGGCTCGCAGCGGCTATGGAGGACCTTTTCAGAGACGAAGGGAAACGCAGGGCGATGGGGGAGGCGGGGAGGCGCCGCGCCGAAGAGCGGTTCTCCCTCGGACGGATGGTCGCCGAGGTCGAGGCGATGTACGAATCGCTCTTGCCGCGCAAGGGAGGGGGCGGGTGAGCGACAGGGATACGCGGCCATACTACGGGGACAAGATGGAGTCGCTCAGGGACATCTTCGGAGCCACGGAGGTACGGGCGGAAGAGGGGCGGATCGTGGTGGACGGGCGGGGGTACCCGGTCATCGACGACGTCATCGTCCTCCTTCCGCCGGAACAGTGGCCCGCCCGCATGCGGGCGAGACTGTCCGGGGCCGCCGCCGGTGCGGGATCGACGTCGAAGGACGGCTTCGCCGGGGACATCCAGTTCACCTTCGGCGAGGAGTGGCGGAGATTCCCGGATATACTCCCGGAGCACGAGACGGAGTTTCAACAGTACTTCGACCTGGTGGACCCCGGCTCTCTCGCGAACGCGCGGATATGCGACCTGGGGTGCGGCATCGGACGCTGGAGTCACTTTTTGAAAGACCGGTGCCGTGAGATGGTCCTCCTCGACTTTTCGGAAGCGATCTTCGTCGCCCGGAAAAACCTGCGGGAAGCAGGCAACGCCCTCTTCTTCCTCGGAGACCTTCGGCGGATGCCGTTCCGCGACGACTTCGCCGACTTCCTGTTCACGTTGGGAGTGCTCCACCACTTGCCCACCGGCGCATTAGATGAGGTCCGGGCGCTCTCCCGGCGAGCGCCCACTCTCCTCGTCTTCCTGTACTACGCCTTGGACAACCGGCCGGCGTTCTGGCGTGGACTGCTTTCCGCCGTCACGGGTGTCCGACTCGCCCTCTCCCGGACGGAGGGCCCGCGGCTCCGTTCGGCGCTGACCTGGGCGTTCACGATCGGCGTCTACCTGCCTCTGATCTCCCTGGGGCAGGCCATGCGCCCCCTCGGGTTGGCGAGCAAGGTTCCGTTGTACGATTTCTACAGGGGAAAATCGCTCCGGAGGATCCGCCAGGACGTTTACGATAGATTCTTCACGCGAATCGAGCAGCGGTTCCGGAAAGAGGAGATCCTCGCCCTTCGGGATACGTTCCGCGAGGTCGTTGTTTCCGACGATCCGCCCTACTGGCACTTCCTGTGCCGCAGGGAACCGATCCGGTGAATGCGACCGTTCGGAACGGAGGAGATCGGCCGTGTGCGGGATAGCCGGCTTCCTTTCCACCGGGGACGCCAGGCCGGGCGAGGACGTGCTGCGCGCGATGGGGGACGCCATGGCGCACCGCGGGCCGGACGCCTCCGGGACCTTCCTCTCTCCCGAGGGGCGGGTGGGGCTTTCCCACCGGCGGCTGTCGATCCTCGACCTCTCCCCCGCCGGGGCGCAGCCGATGTTCTCCGCGGACGGGTCGCTCGTCCTCTCCTTCAATGGGGAGGTGTACAACTTCCGGGAGATCCGCGCGGAACTCGGGGGGAAGGGGCACGCGTTCCGCGGGGGATCGGACACGGAGGTGATGCTGGCGGCGTTTCGCGAGTGGGGCGTCGAAGCCGCTGTCCGCCGGTTCATCGGCATGTTCGCTTTCGCGCTGTGGGACGCGGGGGCGGGGAAATTGTATCTGGTCCGCGACCGGCTCGGGATCAAGCCGCTCTACCTCGCACGCCTGCCGGGGATCCTTCTCTTTGCCTCCGAGCTGAAAGCGCTCCTCGCGTACCCGGACTTCCCGCGGGAAGTGGACCGGTCCGCCCTCCAGTACTTTCTCGAGTTTCAGTACGTCCCGGGGCCGCACGCGATCTACCGGAACGTGGAGAAGGTGCTCCCGGGGCACATCGTGGAGATCGGGCAACACGGGGAAATTACGGACCGCCTCTACTGGGACCTGTTCGATCACTGGGGGAAAGCGGAAGGGCATACGAGGACCGAGGGAGAGTGCGAGGAGGAGCTCTCCGCCCTCCTGGACTCCTCCATCCGCTACCGGATGATCAGCGACGTGCCTTTGGGGGCGTTCCTCTCCGGTGGAATCGACTCCTCCCTCATCGTGGCGCTGATGCGGAAGGTGGCTTCGGGACCGGTGAAGACGTTCTCCATCGGCTTCCGGGAGAGCGGATACGACGAGTCGCCGCACGCGCGGGCGGTGGCGGCACACCTCGGGACGGACCATCACGAGAAGATCTGCACCCCCCGGGAGGCGCAAGCGCTGGTGCGGAGGATCCCGGAGGCGTACGACGAGCCGTTCGCCGACTCGTCGGCCATCCCGACGATGCTGGTCTCGGAGTTCACGCGGCAACACGTTACCGTCAGCCTGTCAGGGGACGGGGGGGACGAGTTGTTCTGCGGGTACCCGCGCTACACGTGGGTCCGGCAGGGAAACTTGGCGCTTCGGATCCCGGGCTTCCTCAGGAAACCGGTCGCCTCCCTCCTTTCCCGCGTCCCGATCCACAAGGTGCAGCGGGGGGCCGAGAGCGTCCTGTACGACGACCCGGCGGAGATGTACTTCCACACCGTGGGGATCTTCGAGCGAAGGCGCCTCGGGGAGATCATCCCGGGGGTGGTCGACGACGCCCATCTTCCATATTTCCGGACGTTCCGGGATCCCCGCTGCGGGGGGATCGTCGAGCGCGCGATGGCCACCGACATCAAGACGTACCTGGTGGACGACATCCTGACGAAAGTCGACCGCGCTTCGATGGCGTATTCGCTGGAAGCGCGGGTGCCGCTGCTCGACCACCGGATCGTGGAGTTCGCCGCACGACTCCCCATGGAGCAGAAGGTACACGGGGGCGGAACGAAGCATCTGCTTCGGAAGATCCTCTACCGGCACGTGCCGCGGGAGTTGATTGACCGCCCGAAGATGGGGTTCGGCATCCCGGTCAACCGGTGGCTGCGCAACGAACTGCGGCCGCTGCTCGACGAGTATCTGGGCGAAGATCGTGTGCGAAGGGAGGGGTTCCTCCGACCGGAAGGGGTGGGGCGGGTCGTCCAGGAGCACCTGTCGGGGCGCCGGGACCACCAGTACCGGCTGTGGGCGCTGCTGGTCTTCGCGATGTGGGTGGAGCGCTACCGCCCGACGTCCTGACCTGTCCGTCCCAGGACAATACCTCGCCGTTCAGATCAGCATCATCCCCCAAAACCACCCCCCGAGATACCGGGACAGAAGGGCAGCCACGCACAGGTAAGGCCCGAACGGGATCGCCGTCTTAAGCCCCTCCCCGCCCTTTCGCATCGCCAGGATCCCCCCCGCCGCACCGAGGAACGCGCCGAAGAAGATCGTCGCGAGCGTGCCGCGCCACCCGACGAAGGCACCGATCATCGCCAACAGTTTGATGTCTCCGCCGCCCATCCCCTCGGCCCCCCTCACTTTTTCATACAGGAAGGCCGTCGCGAAGAGGATGCCGCCTCCCAGCAGCGCACCCGCGACGCTCCCCTTCCACTCTCCGCCGGGGAGGAAGGAAAGGAGCAGTCCCGCGGCGAGCCCACCGAGGGAGAGTTCGTCGGGGATGATCCGGTGGTCGATGTCGATGAAGGCGATCGGCACGAGGAGGGAGAAGAAGAGCAGGTCGCGCAACAGAGGGATCCCGGGCCCGTCCAGAAGAAAGACCGCGGCGAACCCGGTCGCCGTGAGCAGCTCGACCGCCGGGTACCGCCAGGAGATCGCCCCCCCGCACCCGGCGCATTTCCCTCCGAGGACGATGAAGCTCACGATCGGGATATTCTCCCACGCCCGGATCGCCCTGCCGCAGCCGGGACAGCGCGACCGGGGCGACACGATCGACTCCCCTCGGGGCAACCGATGAATCAACACGTTCAGGAAAGATCCGATGCACGCGCCGACGAGGAACGCCGCTACCGCCATCATGACCAACCCGGAAACCCCTTTCCCGCGAGAATCTCCGCGTAGAGCCGCTCCTGCGCCCGCACCATCTCGTCCTGGTCGAACTCCCGGACCAGGCGCTCCCGCTTCCTCGCCGCATCCAGCGGAAGCCGCCCCGTAAGGATATCCGCGACGCCCCTCCGAAGGGCCTCGATGTCCCCCGGAGGGGCGAGCACACCGTCCACCCCGGGATCGACGATCTCCCGGGTCCCGTCGACCGCCGTGGCAACCACCGGGCACCCGGCGATCAGCGCCTGCGGCACCACCTTCGGAAGGCCTTCCCACCGGGAAGTGAGAAGAAACACGTCGAAGGCCGCCATCAGCTCCGGAACTTCGGGCCGCCAGCCGAGGAATGAAAAACGATCCGACATCCCGATCGCGGCGACGGCACGCTCCGCCTCTCCGCGCATCTCCCCGTCGCCGACCATCACAAAACGGGAATCGGGGATCTCCGACGCCACACGCCGGGCCGTCTCCACAAAATCCAGCGGGGCTTTTTGCGGTTTGAACACCGCAACCGTTCCCACCACCGGGACCCCTTCCGGAATCCCCAGGATCTTCCGGCCCGCCGCACGGGACCCCGCGAGGAATCTTGCCGTGTCGAATCCGCTGCGGATCAGGCGGCATCGCTCCCGACGGAAGATCCCCTCCTGCACGCCCGCCCGGATATTCTCCTCCGACACCGCGACGAACGCGTCCGTCCAGCGGGACGCCATCCTCTCCAACCCGACGTAGAAAGCATGCGTCGGCTTCGATTGGCCTCCGTGGAACCCGAACCCGTGAATGGAGTGAACGACGGCGTCCGCTCCCGCCGCGCGCGCCGCCGCCCTTCCGAGGATCCCCGCCTTGGAGCTGTGGGTATGCACGACCAGGGGGGCTCCGCCGGCCACGCGCTTCTCCTCCCGGAGGATCGATCGCAATGAAAGGAACGCCTTCGCGTCGCGAGCGGGACGAACCTCGCGGACAAGATCCTCCAGCAGGATGACCCGCAGGTCGGGGATCCGGCGCGCCCGCCCGTCGAGCATCCCGCCTTTCCCGGCGACCAGAACGCGGTCGTACCGCCCGGGATCGAGGTGTTCCACGCTGTACAAGGTGTTCTCCTGGGCGCCGCCCCACTCGAGCATCGTGATGACGTGGACCACGCGGGCGCGGGCCGTTCCGCCGCGATTCACCGTCCCGCTCACGCGGGCATTCCCCGAAC